>Ga0208497_1000327_pt1 | contig 23510 bp, 63 predicted proteins | sample CryBogCBE25Aug07_FD_184555 | JGI IMG/M metagenome (GOLD analysis project Ga0208497, IMG submission 184555) | Freshwater microbial communities from Crystal Bog, Wisconsin, USA - CBE25Aug07 (SPAdes) | ecosystem: Environmental > Aquatic > Freshwater > Lake | place: Crystal Bog, Wisconsin, USA...
TCAGTATTATGTTTATTATCGCAAGCATTCAATTGGTAAAATTATTTTTCGAACCGTTTGCGGAATGATACTGGAAGCGTTGTATTCTAACAACAGGGGCCTTGTGGTATCCTGTGGTTAGTGTATAATGGTTGAATAAATTGAGTAAAGGAAATATATGTTGAAATTTGAAGGTATTGCAAGTGTTGGTGATATTATCAGAGCGTATGATTTTAAACCAATGGCAGGTCGTGACGATGCATTTATTGAAGGTGTGGTTGAAAAGGCCAATTGTAATGAATCGGGTTTTAATTCTTACAAGGTAACGGTAACAGTTGATAAGTTTAAAAAATATGAAACTAAACCTAATCCTCGTAATCGTGTAGGACAGATTGTATTTGTTCCACACCAAACCAGTTTTATGGAGTTTGATTTTAGAGTAGTGAATTTAAGTAAAGTATAATTGGTTGAATGAGGCAATCTGTCGGATGTAAGGCCTCATCTTTTTGAAAGAATATATGGATTATCGTTTAAAAGAAATTACAATGTGTCAGGCATTAGAAGATTATCAGACACCAACCGGTTTTCGGTCAAGTTTTAAAGGTGTACCGTTTGGTCGTTATGCTGAGGTATTACCATACATTGATTTCACCAAGTATTATGTAATGTTTCGTGGTCCTCGTCCTAACTTTGGTCAGAGTTCTACCCGTAAGCGTGATGCTAAAGCATTTGATGTGTATATGCGTGATGCTCGTACCACCAATGAGTTGAGAATTGAGCGTGAAGCATTTCAGCGTGGCGTTCAATGGGCAAATAATAGGAGTCATTGATTATGTGTGCAATGAAGGAAAATGGAACAATTAACCTCGATGATTTTATATTAACTGAGGTTGGTTCATTAAATTTTGGTATTGATGGTTGGGATAGTTATTACAATGTCCATAATCATACAGGTGGTTTAAGTCATAATGATTTACATAATCTAGCAAGAGAGTATTTCTGGCAAGATACGACAGCAGAGGCAGGTAGTTATTTTTGTAAATCTGTATCTGTGTATATTAACACATTGTATGATAAGGATGCTCCTTTCGAGGAACTACCATTTGAATATATTTTAGTGGTTCATCACCGCTATGATGTTTAGGAGCTTTTATGGAAGATAATAAAGCAGATTTAGAATTTGGTTTAACATTATATTTGGATCATCTACGAAAAGATTATGGTTCTAATGGTTATGTTAATAAAGAGTTTTCATATGAAGTTGGTCGTAAGTATGTCCATGTGATTATGAGTGATAACCAAAGAAGTTCACATTCTTGGATTATGTTGAAAGATGATAAGAAGTTCCGTAAAGGAGATATATTAAAATCGGCAACATGGCGTGGTCCTGCTCGTAACTTTAAGCGTGGTAATGTATTAACTGGTGATTATAAAACTATAAGGTGGTGTGGAGTATGAATACATGGGATTTTGTAATTAAAGAATTAAAATCGTTGCAACAAGGTTTTGCTGATGAACAACCTATTGTGGAATTATATGTTGAACAAATACTATTAAAAGGTTATAAAATTATTAAATGAGTAAACAAATCGACAGATTGATTAAAGAGTTAGTTGAAGAAGATATGCTTATTGTTAAGAAAATGAAAAAGGTGGAGTTAATTGAATTAACTAAAGTATTGATGGTAGATAATATGCGTGAGCTGCATGATGAATCTATTGTAGAGATGTATGAAGAAAAATTTGAAACACATTTAGCGAGGTATTAATTATGGGCACCAGAAGTTTAACATTCGTATATGAGAAATACGGCCAGATACAAAAACCAGTAGTTAATATGTACCGACAGTTTGACGGTTATCCATCAGGTCATGGTGCAGAGTTGGCAGAGTTTTTGAATGGTGGTCGTTTAGTGAATGGCTTGATTGCAACCAAAACAGTTGATGAAGCAGTTTATAATGGTATGGGTTGTTTAGCGGCATCGATGGTTGCTCATTTTAAGCAAACACCTGGTGGTTTCTATATTCATCCTGTTGATATTACCGATTGCGGCCAAGATTATGAATATCATATCTTTAGTGAGAATGGTTTATTGAGTGGTGAAGTATTCCGTATTGAAGTGTATAATTGTGGTTGCAATATGTTTGGCATGAGTGGTGATACGCATGATATTATCTTCAAAGGTAATTTAAAAGAGTTTACTGAATTCTGTAAAGAAAAGGAAGTAGCATGAGTTACGATTCAGATTTTGAAAGTGTATACATGGTTGAGTTTGATTCTGGCAGAACCATTCATGTGCAATTCTTTGATGTTGAAGAAGTAAAAGAGTATTGTGCAGATAACCATGCTGGTGAAAAAATCAAAACAATCTATAAAGAAGTTTATTATAAAGAATATGATGAAGCTTGAAATTAGTTATGAAGTTGCTGATGGTATCACATTGGCTAATCTACAAGAATGTAGAAAGTATCACAAAGAAGAATTAAAGAAAAAAAGGAAAAATCCAAAGTATTGGATTCATTCTGAAGATGTGGTATTGTATGGTAAGTATATTGCTGCATTGGATATATTGATTGATTATTATGGGGGTTAAAATGAAAGCATTTCCTAGTTTAGAATGGATAAGTTCTGATGGTAAACAGAGTGGTGAAGGCATGGACTTGCGTGATTACTTTGCTGGTCAAGCATTAACAACAATGAATTTTCATATAAAGCCAGTTGATGATACGGATTTCACAGCAGAACATTGTTATAAAATGGCAGATGCAATGATGAGAGCAAGAAAATGAACGCAAATGAACTAGCAGAAGGAATACTTGCAATAGAAGAAAGAATATTCTTAACAAAGAAAGAACATCAATTATTTCAAAATTCAGCCGCCATGCTACGCCAGCAACAAGCTGAAATAGAAGCGTTGAATAGAGAGTTATTGCGCTATAAATCAAATGGAGAAATGGGTTATGCAAATGAATTTTATAAACTGGGTATTTGATGGCAGTTTTAAATGGTGGTTACTTGGTGTGGTTATTTTTTACATCATAGCTAGATATAGTTAAGAAAGGCACAAGAAAAATGAGTGTATATACACCAGACCTTTGGGTCATTGTTGAAGTTGATAGTAAAGAACACGGCAAACTGCGTAAAGTATTGGGTAGTTGGTATGGCCGTGGATTTGGTGGAGATGAATGGCGTTTTAGTTCAGGTATTACCAAGATTGAAGAAAAACTGGATGACAAGTATCCCCACTATTTGATCCACAATGAATCGGGTTCGGTGTATACTTGTTATGCCAATTGTGTTGGTTGGAGTTCTTACACAAGCGATGTTTATAATGACCTGAAGAAACAGATGGAAGAACAGGGATTAGGAACTATGGAGAGAGTAACATTATGAATGATAAGTTTAAAGAACTCTCTGCATTGGCACAAGAAAAACTAATTGACCCTATCACCGGCGAAGAATACTATTCATTTAGTAGAATGAAATTCGCTGAGTTGATTGTGCGAGAATGTGGTGCGGTAGCGTTGAATATTGGATGCGGTGATATTGAAGATGAATTGCTTAAACATTTTGGAGTTGAAGAATGAATGATTGTAGAGGACTATGGAGATTGTTGGAAGAATCCTACATGGAAGGGTATGATATGTATACCAAAGAAGATTTGATTGATTTTGCTGCATTGGTTGTTAAACGATGTGCGGCAGTTGCCATGGTGGCCACCGATGATAATTTTCCGGTTGATAATCTGTTCGAACATTTTGGAATTGAATGAGAACTGAACTTAAAATAAAACGATTGCTTAATAAGCATACCACCTATCGCCGACACGATCCAATATTACCGCGTCTTGTAGGTGAACCTGTTGTTATGGAAACGGTGTATTGTTTCAAGGAAAGTGACTTGAAGAAGTTTGTTATCGGACTCGTTGATATACACAATAAAGCACGGGCACAAGGATTAGACCCGCAACCTCGATATTATGAGCAATATATCGGAGTTGAAGAATGAACGAGAAGATAAGAAGTGTTAAACCTGCCAAAGGTTTAAAAGGTTTCATCATGCATGGCGTTGATATGGATGGTGGCACCTTCTATTTCTTCCGTGTGTATAATGAGGACTTTACCTTTGTTGATTATGATATTACACACCATGATTTAGAAGTGGAGATATTAGAGGCTGATGCTATGTTGTATCGTAGTGAGTTTGGTAATTGTATTGATTATCCACCTATTGATGAAAGCAAATAAATGACAGTAAGATATTCTACAAATTGGATGGGTGTTATCAATATGCAATGGTATATTGACCGTGGTTTAACCAAAAGAGTAACACGAACACTTACCGAAGATTCTAAATTAACTGGCAGAAAAGCTGGTGAATCATTTGAGTATAATGAGATTACTCAATCATATTCATGTGGTCGTATTGATTGCCATGGTGATGAATATGGTGAAAGTTTAGGACCATATGGTGCAGAGATTAGTATACCCCCAATGACTGAGCAAGATTGGGGTAGGTTTAGTAGATGGTTGGATACCTTTGAAACTGATGCAATGTGGAAATTCAAAGATATTGTTGAATTGTATGAAAGAGAAAATCCAAAAATAACTTGGGCGGAAGGATATGATGATTATTAAATTAAAACAGATTCGTGAATTAATGTCGGGTGGTTATCACCAGCAATCAATTCGCATTAACTCCAATCACATTCAGTATTACCATGAAGATATATTACAAATACCTTGTGAGCCGGATATTCCGGTTACTCGCATAGTAACTTTATCGTTTGATGATATTTTGGTAACACAAACATTAGAAGAAATTGATTTGATTTTGAATGAAGATATGCGAGTGCAAAGATATGAACAACCTGTTCTTTAATTCCAGTGATACTATCATTGTAACCAAAACACCGAGTGTGGAGTTTAATGATTATGTACCACGATGGTTTATTCAACAATTTATAAAGTATATGGGTAAAGGCCATATTAAAGTTAAAGATTATCAAGGTAATGAATTGAAAGTATATTATGAATGAGAAGATTAAACAATTACTGTTAGATGCAGGTGGTCAGTACAGTTCTGGTAATCAAAACGATTGGCCAAGTTGGGTTTTAGGTGATGTCGGTGTAACCAAGTTCGCTGAGTTGATTGTGAAGGAATGTGCTGAAGTGGTAAAAAATCAATATAGTGAAGATTGGGGTAAGTGGTCAAACAGAATGATTCTAGAACATTTTGGAGTTGAAGAATTGCAACAAACAATAGACTTTGAAACACAGGATCCGGAAACAGCAAAAGGCACCAAAGTAAAACATTTTGGAGTTGAAGAATGATTCAGATGCGATGGTTAAAAAAACAAGTGGTTACGACCGAACATTTAACTGATCCAAGAGGTACCACACATTTACAAACTGTGGAAATTTTACAGTATCGTGAACTGCGTAAAGTGATGAATAAGAAGTTGATGGCAGAACTTGGTAGCAGTTACAGAGAAGAAAAGTGGACAGATTGGAAAGATGTACCAACAGAAATTGAGGACATTAGAGGAAAAACATTATGAACACAATTTATCCAACAACCACGATTGAATCACAAGGCCTTCAATACGCTTCCATAATTGATATGGGAGATAAGGTGAGAATTCAATTGTATCCCAACCAAGTGAATAAAACAATGTTTATTAATATTGATAAACGAGTGGTATCTGAATTGATTAGAGCTTTAGAGAAAGTGGAGCAATGGTAAACACAAAACCAATTTTAGGTGATAGTCGCCTGAATGTTACTGATAATCTAGGAAAGTATGAAGTGTTTAATGGTGAAACATGGGTAATCATGGAGAATTATGATACCATTGAATCATTACGAGCACAGAATAATAAGTTACAAACAGATTTAGATATTGCATTGAGTTATATGAAGCAATATGAATTACAAATTACACAATTAAAAGTGGCATATGAACAAGAGCAATACCGTAGTAAACAATGGCAAGAACGATTTGAATCGGGGAGATTAACATGAACGCAAATGAACTAGCTGATGAATTAGATATTCATGTGTCAATGGGACAGAGTAAGTTTTTTAAAGAGTGTGCCGAAATGCTACGCCAGCAACAAGCTGAAATAACTAACTTAATGGAATTGGTAGATATTCAAAAAGCTGTATCGAGAGATGTAGATATTGATTTTCTAAACCTAACCATTAGCCAGCAACAAGCTGAAATAAAAGATTTGAAACAACAGGTGTCATTTTTAGAGGACTGGCGGGATACATGGTCGCCTACTATTAAACAACTAATGAATATTAATGTAAAGGTTAAAGATGAATGATTATGAAAATTTAGAGAAGTTGCTTGAAAAATCCAAAATGGATGATTACATGATGTATACCAAAGAAGATTTGATTGAGTTTGCACAATTGGCGATTGAAGAGGCCATTTATTGTGTGGACATCCCAATGTCAGAGAGAAACACCATCCGTGTAATGATGGGAATGTTTGACCAGATGGAATCACCAAAGGCCAGAAATATTGGATTGGTTACCACTAGAGATTGGACAAAATGAGTGTGTGTCAACAAAAGTGTTAATAACCACCTATATTTGCTCGGAATGTCAACGGAATTACATATTATGACTGGTTTTGTCAACGGAAGTGTAAATAGAAATGTTGTGCCAAAACAACAGCACCATTGACATTGGTACCAACACCTGTATAATGGTAGAATTAATGGAGAAAATATGAGTATATCAGCGTATAAAGAAATTACAGAATGGGATAATTCAGAGTTTGTGGTACCGAATCATACTTACCTATTTGATGGCAAGTCCAATATTCTGGCATATGCCAAGGCGAGCAATGATGAGTTGGTAATATTACATAAGCCATTGGCAATGGATACCCGTAGGCGTAAGTTTATCAAGGTCAAACATGAATCATTGGACTCATATGGCGCAACGGTGGTGATTGATGTGCCTAACCTTGAGAGTACGCCTCATTGGTCAGTCAAGAGTGATTCAGGCAAGACCTATACGGTGACCTTGGAGAGCGGTAGATATACTTGCAACTGTATTGGATTTGCATATAGGGGAGCTTGTAAGCACTCAAAACAGATTAAGGAAGAAAATGAATGAAGAAGAATGGGTAACAATACCAAAATCACAAATTGATATGTTGGTATTGAAAGCCAATATTGAGTTAATTCAAAAAGTGGACCGTTTGGTGAATTTGATTGAATCTGAAATTGAGAAGGCACAAGAGAAATGAGTTTATTTAAAGCAATGATTATTGTATTTTTAATATCAATTAGTATTTTTATTTATTCCGTTAATAGAATTGTTTATGAAATTGAAACAACTGGTCTTAAAACTGTTGTTGAGCAAGTATGGTACGGAAAGGCACAAGAGAAATGAATTTTGAAAGAGCTAACACCACCGATTTACTTGAAACAGTATTAAACCGAACTAGAGGCCGATATCTTTCCAAAGAAGATGCCGAACTGGTAGAATTACTCATGTGTTATAGAGATAATAGTAGAATGGAAAAAACCCTTACTGATAAGGAGTTAATCATATTCTTAATGGATGAAATTGATAAAGCATCGGACTGGTTAGTAGAAGGACAAACCCATATGGCAATAGGAGTATTAGGTGGATGCCATGCAGAAATAAGAAAGCACCTGAGTAAATGATGAATATTTACATTGGTAGTTATTGGGTACCATTCCCATCCTCTGAATATGGTGGCACATGGACGGTTATTGCTGAGAATGAAGCACAATGCGTAGAACTACTTAAAGAGCGTGGTGCTTGGGATGACCGATACGAAGATAAGATTGCTGGTGTGGTCGCTGATTCCAAGCGCTTTGGTTTGACTGGCGACCCAGTACCAATGGTCTTGGACACCTTCTATACCTGAGGGTGTCAACAAAAGTGTTAATAGTGGCGCCAAAACGCTCAAAATGTCAACGGAAGTGTAAATAGTCACTGGTTTTGTCAACAAAAGTGTAGATAGTGGTGTGTGTTGTACCAAAACAACAGTCTGCAAAATAGTGCTTGTGGTATTCCATGGTACCTGTATAATGGTCGTATCAGTTGAGAACAAGGAGATTATATGAAGTTGCCGTATAAAGATATTATGATTGGTTCTGAATCAGAAATGATTACCAACCCATTTAGTGGTGAGCAGTGTTTGCTGACACCTGAAGCAGTAGCAGTTTATGATACATTAAAAGGTTGTGAGATTTTCGGTGATTATGCCGGACTACGAGCAGGCTTGAATTGGTTCAGGGAGTTTTTCCCTGCTGAGTATATGGTTTTATTGGATTAATATGATAGATCAAGAAATTGATTATAGTGAATATTTTGAATATCTCGATGAGTTAAGATTATCTGGTGTAACCAATATGTTTGGTGCATCACCATATATTCAAGAGGAATTTGGACTCACTAAGAGTGAATCAGTAAATATTTTAAAATTGTGGATGACATCATTTAAAGGATGATTATGAATAAAAATGCTAAGCAGTTTGTTGTTGCGTGTGAACAACGATTTGGTAAAAATGCCGTTGTTACTCGTGATGGCATTACCCAAGTATGTAATGAATCTGGTGCACCGTATCCATTTTGGTTAGTTACCAAGGCTGAATATCGTTATGACCGTGGTCAGTATAGAGTACCAGCAAGTGGTGAAAAGATTGTAAAGTTAAATGATGCTGATTGTAAAGTTAAAGAACCAGAAGCAGAAATGGCCTATGCACAACCAGCACAAGTGTTGGAGTTCCGCCAACCAAGATTGGTAGATGAATCTGAACCTGCTGTGCCATCGAAATGGCCCGATTATGTACCATTTGGTTTCTTCAAAGATATGAAGAACATTATTAGTTCTAAACAATTCTATCCTGTATTCATTACCGGATTATCAGGCAACGGCAAGACCTTAATGGTTGAGCAAGTATGTGCTGAATTAGGTCGTGAATGTATCCGAGTGAATATCTCGGTTGAAACTGATGAGTCTGATTTACTCGGTGGTCCTACATTGGTTAATGGTAATGTGGTTAATCGTGATGGTCCTGTATTAGTTGCCATGAAGCGTGGCGCAGTTCTATTGATTGACGAAGTGGACCGTGGTTCTAATAAGTTGATGTGTTTGCAGGGTATTATGGAAGGCAAACCTCACTATAATAAGAAATCTGGTGAAATGGTATATCCAAAAGATGGCTTTAATATCATCGCTACGGCCAACACCAAAGGTCGTGGTAGTGATGAGGGCAAGTATCTATCACAGATTTTAGATGATGCGTTCCTAGAGCGGTTTCCAATCACGGTAGAACAGGAATTCCCTGATGCTAAGACTGAGAAAAAGATCCTAACTCCATTAATTGCAGATAAGGATTTTGTTGAGAATCTTTGCCAATGGGCTGATGTGGTTCGTAAATCTTATGAAGAAGGTGCTACTGATGAGATTATCTCCACTCGTAGGTTGGTACATATTGCCAAAGCATTTACTATCTTCAAAGATAAGATGAAAGCAATTACATTATGTGTCAATCGTTTTGACGAAGAAACTAAAATGGCTTTCTTAGATTTGTATTCTAAAGTGGATGCCTCCGTGGAATCTCCTGCTAATACAAGCACCACTGCAGTGGTAACCGAAGTACCTGCTGATATGAAAGCCAGCTGGCAACCATAATGGTAAACAACCAAGTATAGGTTGCCATTCAATTGGCATACCTGTATAATGGTTGGTGTAGCGGTATCAGAAGTTTAATTATGTTTAATTTGAAAAGGATTTAAAATGGCATTAACAGTGCGCAAAGGTAAAGTAAACCGTCATGAGAAAATTACTATTGTATTGCTTTCAGGCAAACCAGTTTCACCACAAGAAATTGCTGAGTGTTTCAAAGGTACTGACCAAGAGAAAGTATTGTATCGTTTGAGTACCAATATCTACAACATTCGTAAAGATGGTGGTATTGTGAAGGTTCTTAAATCTGGTCGTAAGGTAACTGGTTATCAATTGGTTAACTTCACAGAGTTCAACAAAGATGGTCGTTATATTGGTGCAGCAGTAAAATCGCCGAGTGGTGTTGCCAAGCAATCCACAGACGAATCATTTACACAAGCCGTAACAGTACCAGTTTAATCTAAGTCACCGCATGCTCGTTGTGAAACGCCAGTAAGTCGAGGACACCATCATATGTTAAAATATAAATGTGAACATTGCAAAGGAACTTTGTTAGCTAAAGACTTTTATCCAGCATCTATAAAATATGGCTACATGTCATGCAGAGGATGTACCGATGAAAAGCGAAAAGCCCACAAAGAAGGTTTATCACCAAATTATAAAGTATATACAGAGCAACAAAATATAATTACTCCAAAATATGGCCATATGCCTAAAGATTTGGCTAGTGATGAGGAAATGGGCCAAGTGTATATTATTGGTGTTACCACCGAAGATGAAGAAGATTGTTTTGATGAACCAGTTAAGATTGGTTATACTGTTAGTTCAGTTAAAAATCGTTTATCGCAATTAAATAGTTCACATTGGAAAAGTTTAAAAATTATATACGAATCTGATTGGGTGTATTATCCAAAAATGTTGGAAAAGTATTTACATACAAAATATAAAAAACAAAGGATTGGTAAAGAATGGTTTAAATTGGAATGGAATGACTTAGATGAAATACAAGATGATTGTGAAAGTTTAACTTCATTAAAATATGATATAGCTAAAGAATTTTTGTTTCTGAAAGAAAATGGATCTTCCAACTTAGATAGAATTAAATTGTTGAGTAGATTGTATCCAAATATTCTAAATGCAAATTGGTATCATTCGGATGATTGTGCTGAGCGCAACGATGATTGGAACAAATATTGGAATGAAGATGATATGAGATACTATTATGAAAACTGTTATCTCAAAAGGTAAAATATGAAATATCTTATATTAGGTTTTATTATTATTGTTGCATATGCAATTATTACCAGCCTTTACATGAAAAATAAAATGAAAGATGATGATGGAGCTTGAAGTTGAAGTTATTAAAGAATATAAGGACGGTTCTGCTGATGCCACTATTCATTTCGACAAGGAAGGCCTTGAATTGCTTATGCAATGGGGCATGATTGCTATGTTGAAAGAGGCCATTAAAAATGAATCGTTTAACCCAAAGAAAAAGGCAAAGAAATGAATGAATTTCAGAGAGTTGAAATAAAGTTTACTGCAACACTCATGACCAACTTTGGTTTTGAATTAGATCGTGATGAAATTTGGAATGCCTTAAATGATGCATTAGATGGACAGAATACAGGACAGTTCCTAGTAGGTTCAACCGAATTAACTACGAGTGGAGATATTGATGAGTGATTATTTTGATTATGAACAACAGATTCTAAAATGTTGGAATGTTACCGATGATATTAAAGAAGTGTCTGAAGCAATTACAGAGTTAGACCTTTTAAGTATTGATGACACAACCAATGCTTTGAATGGTTTAGCTGCAATGTATGAATTGAAATTTAATAAGTTATGGGCATTGTACGAGGGACCCATCATGGATATTGTCCGTGAGAATAAGATGCTGAATGAAGAATTGGCTGCAATGATTCAACAACAACATAATGGTTGTGATGAGTATGGTTGTGGTGGCAAAACATCCAATCAGGGTGCTGGTCGTCCATCGTTATTTGGTATTGAAACAGAAAATTTCAAACCAGTACCAATTATTAAAGGCTCGAAGAAATGACACAGGAAGAACTCGCAGCAGTCTTAGATTTGGATGTTGATGATTTAACTGGTCATTCTTTAATTCAAAAAGTTCGTGAACAAGCTAAAGCCATTCATGACTTAGAGCAACAAATTGAAATGTTAATTGAAATGCTTGCAAAAGCTAATAATATGAGAAAAAGAAAATAATGAAATATATTGCCAAGCCATCACTATTCAATAATAACGGCCTCAAAGAATTTACCAATGGCCTTGATGCTGTACTGTATCTTAATAAGGTGCTGAACGATGATTTGGTTGATCCTGCTCTCGACTATGTGTTCATTGCACCTAAGGCGTCTCCTAAGCAGTTGAAACATGCAATCGAGGAGTATACTGGCATTGGAAAGCTCCAGATTGTTGCTTAAAAACAACGTTTTGAAAATAACGCTTGTGGTTCTCCGTGGTACCTGTATAATGGTTGTATTGAATCGATTAAGAGAGAGAATATATTATGGGAACACGGTCACTTACATTTGTATACGAAAAATATGGCCAAGTACAGAAGCCAGTAGTTAATATGTACCGCCAGTTTGATGGATATCCTGAAGGTCATGGTGCTGAGTTGGCAGAATTCCTCAGTTCAGGTACAATGGTTAATGGACTGGGTGTTGGTAGTAAAACATTACAGTTTAACGGCATGGGTTGTTTGGCAGCGCAGATGGTTGCTCACTTTAAACAAACACCGGGGGGTTTCTATATTCATCCAGTTGATGTTACCGATTGTGGCCAAGATTATGAATACCACATCTATGATAGTGGTAAAGGTTTATATGTTGAAGTATATAATTGTGGATGTAATTTCTTTGGTGTGAGTGGTGATACTCACGAGAATATCTTCAAAGGCAATTTAAAAGAGTTTACTAAGTTTTGTGGAAAAGAATCGGAAGAAATTAATTTTCAATCCATTGACGAAGTAAAATCTTTGTTACAAGAAAACATTGCAACGGTAACATTTATCAAAAATGATGGTTCGGAAAGAACCATGAAATGTACCTTGAACAAAGAATTAATTCCACAAAAGGTGCATGAAACAAAACGAATCAATGAGCAAGTTCGTGCAGTATCTAATGAGGTATTACCTGTGTACGATTTGATTGCTGAAGGTTGGAGAAGTTTTCGTTTAGATTCAATCATTAAAGTAGAAAAGGAAACAGTATAATGGATCACATTTCACGACAAGATATTATGTTAATGTTATCGGTTAAAGGTTACTTTTCTACCGATAGTTTGGTTAAGATGTCCGATGAAGAATTGGATAATTTGTATATTGAATATGTGGTATTGGAAGAACAATATGCCTGAGAATAAAACCTATACAGTAAACATTGGCGGTAATCCTGTTAAAACATTCACTACTAAGGAAGAAGCATCCAAGTTTATGGTAGATTTTATGCAAGTACAAGAATTGCATCAGTTTTCGCTTGCTTATGTTGATGAAGCTGTGTTAAAATCCGATTTGTTTGAAGCGAATTTGGTATTAAAATATATTATGGAGAAATGATGGCAACGATTGAATCTGATGGTATGTTGGAAGAATTAGCATACGATATTGATAAAGCCCTATTTAAATGGTTGAGTGCCTATGAAATGCCACCATTAAATCTGACAGCGGTTATATTATCACGATTGACTTGGTTATCAAAACAAGGTGAGTATGAACAAGATTTTCTTAAATTGTTAGAAGCACCACAAAAAATATTAAACGAACAAGAACATAAGGGAGTATTACACTAATGAAAATTGCTTTAGCTTCAGATATACACCTTGAGTTTGGTGATATTATTTTAAAGAATGAACAACAGGCCGATGTTTTGATCCTGAGTGGTGATATCTGCACAGCTAAAGTATTCAAACACAAACCAAAAGATCGTGGGTTGGTTAGAGATTTCTTTAAGAGAGTTTCTTTTCAGTTTCCACAAACCGTATATGTAATGGGTAATCATGAACATTATGATTTTGATATTCGTGATACCTATGATAGGTTAAAGTTTGAGTTATTGCCTTTTCCTAATATTCATTTATTGGAGAAGGAATGTTTTGAATTGGATGATATTACCTTTGTTGGTGGTACATTGTGGACCGATATGAATAAAGATGATTCATTGACTAGATGGCATTGTGGCCAAAGGATGAATGACTTTCAATTGATTAACAATAGCAATAGAATGACACATCACACTAATAGAGTTTATGCCAAGAATCCTGATGGTTCAGGTATGCACTTGAAAGACGCTGAAGGTAATCTAGTTGTTGAGAGAGTTGACCACTATGAGAAGGCATCTAGGTTCTCGGTAGAAGATTCCATTCAAGATCACGATAAGATGGTAGATTACATCAAGCTTGCGGTTGGTGATAGAGGTAAAAAGTTTGTAGTTGTAACACATCATGCACCAACACATGAGAGTATCGCTGAATATTATAAAGGTGATACATTGATGAATGGTGCTTTTGCATCCGACTTATCTGAATTGATTATGGATCGACCACAGATTAAATTGTGGACTCATGGTCATATGCACAACCAATCTGATTATATGATTGGTGATACAAGAGTGGTTTGTAATCCTCGTGGTTATGTTAAGTATGAACAACGAGCAAAAGAATTTCAAATACAATATTTGGAGGTATGATGGTAACAAGACATATTAGCCAAGAAGATTATGATATTCTTCAAGAAGCAAAAGAAATAAAAATGAAAACACAAGGTCCTATGTCACATGAAGAATGGATACATTACCTTTTTAAAACCGTAGATAAACAGTCAGTAGAAATTACTAAGTTGAATAATCAAATTAGAATATTGTTAGCTAAATTGTCAGAAAAATCATGATCGCATTAAATCGTAAACAGTTAAAAAAATTGAATAAATTGGTAGAACATTTTACCGAGGTGGAATGGTTTACTGTCGAACAGAATGGATTAGGCATGCAGGTGAAGTTTAATCTATTTGGTGATGAGAAGAAACGAAATGAACAGAAATGATGTATACTTAGCACTTGATTTGGAACTTAACAATGCCGAAGATGGATCTACACCCAACCCACCGATTATTCAGGTGGGTGTGGCTATTGGTAACTATGCTAATTACATCAACAATAATTTCATTACTCACAAGTGGTATTTTGATCCACATGAACCTATCTTTCCATTTATCACCAATCTAACCGGCATTACTGATATAGATGTGGTTACCAAGTCGGTAACTCACCAGCAGTTTGCCATAGAGTTTGCTGATATGATGAAACTATATAAACCATTCGTTAATCCTGTTACTTGGGGTGGTGGAGATTCAGTTGAGTTGAAGAAGGAAATGTTAGATAGAAATATTACTTTTCCATTCTTTGGTCATCGTTGGATCGATGTTAAGACCTGGTATGTATTGAGATTGCTGGCAAATGGTAAACGTCCGGTCGGTGGCTTGAGGTCTGCAATGAATACCTTTAAAATGAAGTTTGATGGAGAACCTCATCGTGCTGATGTGGATGCTCTGAATACATTGAAATTGTTTTTCTGTATTCTAGAAAGGCAAGAAAAGATTCAAACTATGATAGAACAGGTGAAAGAATTATGATAGAATTATTATGTGCTTTTGTTTTTGGTATGACTTGGGGTTATTGTTTCAGACCAAATAGTCCAGAAGTAAATTTACAGTTATCAAATCGGGTTTCTGATTTGGAAAAAGAAATATTATACTATAAAGATTTATGTAAGTGGCATGTTGAACAAAAGGATAAAAAATGAGTACTAATAATGTGAGTAGTTCATCAAGTAGTGGAAGTAGTGGTATTGGATTTTCTGGCCTACTAACCGTTTTATTTGTTGCCTTAAAATTGACCGGATATATCGATTGGTCTTGGTGGTGGGTAACATCACCTTTATGGATTGGGTTAGCTGTAGTCGTTTTATTTTTAGTGATTGCTGCAGCAATTGCTGTCATCATTGCAAGTTTTCTGGGTAGAAAATAATGAAAGTATGGTTAAGTGGTTACAGAAATAGCTGGCTTTCTCCGTATACTATTTTAGGAAAGATATTCTTCTGGCGTGAGATTGATTATGATGAACCATTGATTGAGAAGTTATCTAGTATACTCGAACCATTCTGTAAAGCCTATCAGAAGGTACATGAGGTTGTTTATCCTCGTTTTGATTATGTGAAGATTGATCGATATGATACTTGGTCAATGGATCATACCTTAGCTCACATTATTCTACCGATGCTCAAACAATTGAAGAAAGATAAACACGGCGCACCATTTACGAATGATAAAGACGTACCAAAAGCAATAAGAAGTACATCAGCTAAACCCAAAGAAAATGAGTGGGACACCGATGAGTTTCATTTTGAAAGATGGGATTATATTCTTGATGAAATGATTTGGGCTTTTGAACAGAAAATTACTGATGATGATGAAGGTAAATTCTTTGATCACTCTGCGTATGATGATGATAAGAAGTCACATAAATGGCTAGATGATATGACTGCAGGTAAAAGTAAATTGAAAGTGGATTTGGTTGGATTAAAAGCACATCAAAAGCGTAGAGAGAATGGATTTAGATTATTTGGAGCCTATTATCAGGCACTTTGGGATTAATTATGAGTTATACAGTTACAACCATTACAGTATCACCTGAAGAATATCAGGCACGATTAACAAATATGTCACATTGTACCATTGAGTATCTGTGTGAACAAGGATATCTTTCACAGAAGGAAGCCGAGGAACTATTGGAACATGTTGTTGTAGTGGCAGTTAATAACAACAGCTTGTTTGGTAAACTCAGAGAACGCCTCTTTGGGGGAAAAGAAGATAAAAACTTTAGTAAATATATTGTTACCCAAATATCATGATACCCTATATTGATTATTATAATGCCAGAAAATCATTGGCTATGGCCGAGGAAACCATCAGAATGATGAATGATCCAGACAATTATATGTTAGAGGCACAAAGGGATATGCGACAATTGGAAGTGGAACATTTCCGTGAACAATCTGTTAAGTTTACCATTGGACTATTGACTGTAACTGTATTTTGTGTTATACTCTATGTTCTTTATTCGAAAGGTATATTGAATGTTTTCTAAATCAATTGAGTTTTTAAAGAAGCACTTTGTTATTATTATTGGTGGTTTGATTATTGCTTTTTTTGCTTATAATCAATATGTTAATTTTATTAACCCACCAGATTTGGGAGTATTTAAGGGTTCTATTCAGAACCATTTATTATGGTCCAATAAAGGGGAATGTTATTTTGTAAGGCCTTATAGTGGAAGTACCGTATATTTAATTAAAGTGGAAGATTGTGATAAGAAATGAAAACAAATAAAGATTTTAGCCTAAGTAAAGAGTCAAAGCGTATTCTTGCAACGTTATCCACATCAAAACGTGGCCATTGGAAGGGTATGATGATACAAGCAGAAATTGCTGAAAAAAACGCCAAATTGGCAAAAATTCGTGAACCTAAAGGAGAAGTAAAACAACCTTAGAGGTACTTCCATCCTAATAAATTATTTCTACAATATTTTTGTAATTGAGGTATTTTAATATTTAAAATGAGGGCAGCATCTTTAGCACAGTTGTAAAAATTTGTTGTATATATACTTGACATAAGCTGTGTTCTTGTGTTATAGTGTTAAACATAGAGTGGGTAGATGTTATCGCATCGTGACCTGCATTTATTTATATAATTTTAATAAAGGAAATAAAATGTCACTTTTTGTCGAGGTATTTGATTTGGAAAAGAATTGTAATGTTATTATCAATCTGGATTCATTATTGGAAATTGCTCCTAAACAGAAGTTAGTTGGTAACCGAGTTGCTGATGATGGTTGCGATTTGTTCTTTGCTGACGGTGCCGCTGTTGGTGGTAAACGTACAATGAAGGTTCGTGATTCTTATTCTATGTTTAAGCAATTTGCTATGCAAACTGTATCAGCTGATGACGTTGCCAAAGTTAATGGCCGTGTTTCTTCTGGTGTTACCAAAGAAAAAGCACCAATTACAATCCCAACTTTGTGAGTCGTTTTAAATTAATCTGTGAAGATGAGGCCATTCCTTTTGGGTCTGGCCCATCTAAAACTGTCCGTGAGTTTGAAACTGAAGATTTGTATGAAATTTTAACAAATGCAACACAGTTTCTACTTGGATGCGGATATCTTTCCGATGAAACAATTCTAAGTTTAGGTAGAGAAGTTAATTTTGATAACCTTGATGCAGATGAATTGGATGAGTTCACAGAGAATCTATTTACTGGAACTCCGATCCCAAAAGAATAAATAAAGGGATAATCTTTAACCTTTCATAGGAATCCCATGTTTATACTTGTAATTGACCCATCAGGTCTCACATTAGATTGGTGTTTACGCTGTGTTGCAGCTGGACATACAGTAAAACTTTATACCAAAGGTTCAAGAGCTTCCCATATTGGCCAAGGATTGATCGATAAGGTTACTAATTGGAAACAATACGTCAAAGTTGCTGATCTAATCTTTAGTTCTGATAATCTTGAGTTTATGGATGATATCCAAGATTTAATCAAACAAGGTTATCCAGTATTCGGACCAGGTAAAAATGCCGCTAAATTAGAATTAGACCGTATGTACGGTCAAGATGTTATCAAGGCATTTGGTGGTCCAATCATTCCTTCACACGAATTTAAAAATTATGATCAAGCTATTAAGTTCGTTAAAGAGAACCCAAAGCGTTATGTTTGTAAACCTTGCGGTGAAGAAGAAGATAAATCTCTTTCATACGTTGCTAAAGATGAAGCCGACTTAATTGGTTTCTTGACAAAACGTAAAGAAAAAGGTAAGGGTTCTCCTTACTTCATTCTCCAAGAATTCAAAGCCGGTACCGAAATTGCTTGTACTGGTATATTCGGTCCTGCCGGTTGGATGCCTTTCTGGTGTGAAGGTTGGGAATTCAAGAAACAGATGAATGGTGACCTTGGTGTGAATACAGGTGAAATGGGTACTGTTACTCGTTACACTAAAGAATCCAAGATTGCTGACATTCTTATGAAACCAATGGAAAAAGAATTACACAAGATTGGTTACGTTGGTATGCTCGACATGAACTGTATCATTGATGAAAAAGATGGTACGCCTTGGCCTATGGAGTGGACCGCACGTCCAGGTTATCCAATGTGGAATATTATGCAACCACTTATGATAAATGAAGATCCTGCCGAATGGATGCTTGACTGTATCAAAGGCAAGAATACTCTTGAAGTTGAATTTGAAACCTGTGTTGGTGTTGTTATGGCTAATTCAGACTTCCCATTCAACAAAAAAGATGAGGAAGAATACCTAGACTTCCCAGTACTCACGGACGATATTGACCATAAGCATCTACATCCTTGTGAAATGAAACTCTCCAAGACCGTTAAAATGATCGATGGTGAACTCTGTGAGAATGTACCAGAACTTGGTACTGCAGGTACATACATTGTAGTATTGACTGGTTGTGGAAATACAATCTCCGAAGCTAAAGATGAAGCATATGCCAATGTTAAGAAAGTTAAACTTGGTAATGATCCACAATATCGTACTGATATCGGTGAAAAATGTGAAAAAGGTTTGGCAAAGTTGAAGAAATTTGGATATTGTAAGGATTGGAAGTATTGATTTATTAACTTGATTGTGTTATACTATTATTATGAATATATTTTACCTTGCAAACGATCCAAAATTGTGTGCCGAAATGCACGTTGATAAACATTCGATAAAAATGATACTTGAATATGCTCAATTACTTTCTACTGCTCATCGTATTATTGACGGTAATCAATCTGTTGGCCTCAGTAAAACTGGTCGAAAACAAACTCGATATGTTCTTCCTGATAACCGTGAATCTATCCTTTATTCTGCTACTCATGCTAATCACCCTTCAGCCGTCTGGGTAAGAAAATCTGCAATGAATTATCATTGGTTACACAAACTATTGGTCGCTCTATGTAAAGAATATACCTATCGTTATGGTAAGGTACATAAGTGTGAGAGAGATGGATTAGTTAATGTGTTACAAATTACACCAACAAACATTAATTACACTTCAAATTTTACTGAACCAACTCCTGCCATGCCACCGGAATTAATAGTCCCCGGCGACTCCATTACTTCCTATCGTAATTACTATATAAATAATAAAACACACCTTGCCAGCTGGAAGGGTAAAGTAAATTCTCGTAAACAACCGGAGTGGTACCATGCCATCGTATGATTTTGTAAATAAAGAAACAGGTGAACGTGAAGAACACCGTATGTCCTATACTGTGCTAGATCAATTCAAGTTAGACAATCCACATTTAGAAATGCACATTTTTGCCGAGAACTTTCCAGTTTATTCTGATGGTACTCGGTTATCTGTTCCGGGAATGGGTAAAGCAGATTCAACATTTGAGAAGTATGTAATTGGCCGAATGAAAGAACAAGTCGGTCAGAATACAATCAAAGCGGGGCATAAACATAAAGCCCCAAGAGAGTGGTAATACAATAACAATAACAACTCAAGGATCCACATGGTAGCTAGAAAGAAGATTGTACCAGAAGTTCAATATAATCCACATGAGAAAGAATCAAAAGATCCAAGACAGTTACAACATACACATGCTTTAAAAGTTAGAATTGATGATTTAAAAACGTTTCAACCGTTAACAGAAAATCAAAAGAAATTCTTTGATGCTTATAAACAAGGTGATTACTTTGTTGCATTACATGGTGTAGCGGGTACAGGTAAAACATTCTGTGCTTTGTATAAAGCATTAGAAGAAGTATTGGATAAATCTAATCCTTTTAATAAGATTATCATTGTACGTTCTGCCGTACAGTCAAGAGATATTGGCCATTTACCTGGTGATGTTAATGAGAAGATGGAAATCTTTCAGCAACCTTACCAACAAATTTGTCATACTTTATTTGATAGAAAAGATGCTTATCAAAGGTTGGCTGAACAAGGTTATATTGAGTTTATTTCTACCTCATTTATTCGTGGTATGTCATTTGATGATGCCATTATTATTGTTGATGAAATGCAAAACTTGACATTTGAGGAAATTGATACAGTTATGACCCGTGTTGGTTACCGTTCAAAGATTTTGTGGTGTGGTGATTATCGCCAGACAGATTTAAATAAACGTAAGAATGATATGAGTGGTATTTTAAAGTTCTTTGATATTGCTATGCACATGAACGCATTTACCAAGATCGAATTTACTGCTGATGATATTGTTCGTAGTAGCTTAGTTAAAGAATATATTTTAGCCAAATTGAAAATTGAAGATAAACAATAGAGAGAATACAAATGATTTTTGAGATACATAGTGAGCGCAGTGCTGAAGATAAAAAAATCTTCTATTATGATAATGAAACCAACTTCTTAAAAAGTGAAGATGGAATTGTATATGAATTTCCCGAAGGTTCGATTCATGACCATCAATTGACCGAATATAAATCATTCGATAAGGATCGTCCTCTAAAGAAATCTAGGGAAGTTCAGCTTCTCAAAATTCAAATGGGTTTAAGTTGTAATTACTCTTGTGATTATTGTTCACAGAAATTTGTTGAACGAGCACCAGAAACTTCTAAGAAAGATATTGATGCTTTCATGGAGATGTTGAATAATCTAGAGTTCTCTGCTGAAAAAGGATTAAAGATTGAGTTTTGGGGTGGCGAACCTTTAGTGTATTGGAAGACTATGAAGCCTTTGGCTGAAGCCATTGTAGATAAGTTCCAACATTGGGATCGTCTACCACAATTCTCTATGATTACCAATGGTTCTATACTCACCGATGAAATTTGTGATTGGTTAATGAAGTATAATTTTTCCGTATCAATCTCACATGATGGTCCTGGACAATCAGTCCGTGGTCCTGATCCATTTGATGATCCAGTAAAGAAAAAAACTATTCTTGGTTTCTATCGTATGATGAGTCGGTTGAAAAAAGGTATTTCTTTTAACCCAATGATGAATAGTAAAAACAAATCTCGTAAAGAAATCTTTGAATGGTTTGTAAATTTAACGGGTGATGTTAATGTTAAGCTGGGTGAGGGTGGTATTGTAGACGCTTATGATGAAGATGGTATCACAAACTCTTTACAATCATTACAGGAACATTTTGAATATCGCAGAACAGCTTTTTCTGATTTATATGCTACTAATGGTAAAATGGGATTTGTTGGAATTCAAGGTAAAATTGATGGGTTCTTACAATCAGTATTATCACATTCAAACTCAAAGTATCTAGGTCAGAAGTGTGGAATGGATGATGAGCATGTATTAGCGGTAGACCTTAGAGGTAATGTAATGACTTGTCAAAATGTCAGCTCATTAGAAACATCCAAGAATGGTGAATCTCATTTGGGTGGTAACCTTAATGATTTTGATGCCGTTGAAATCAAAACTTCTACACATTGGAGCAATCGTAAAGAATGTGGTTCTTGTCCAGTGTTGCATCTATGTAAAGGTGCTTGTATGTTTTTAGACAAGAAGTTTTGGGATATTTCTTGTGCCAATTCATATTCGGATAACATTTCCTTGTTCGCTATTGCATTAGAGAAGATGACTGGTTACATTCCAACCCTCATTAAAAATGATGCTTTACCGACTGAGCGCCAAGATATTTGGGGTACAATTTATGAACATAAAGAGAAAACTGTAAGAAAGATCATTCCAATCAAAGTGATTAGTGAACTCTCTGGCAATATTGAAGGTGTTGAGGTCTACGGACAATCGTGGGTAAAATGAACATAAATACTGATAACAATAAATTAACGAGTAAACTATGACCATACAATCATCAGGACCAATTGGCATTTCCGATGTAACCGCTGAACTGGGTTTAGGAACAACCTATTCGGCTTCATTGAGTTTTCTTAATGGATTTATGAAAAATCCAGCAACACCACCCAACTTAGCTGAATTTTATGGCCAGGCTTATTTTCAAAGTAATGCACTAGGTAATTGTAACAACGGAAACTGTGGAACCTCAGGAGGAGGTAACGGAAATTGTACTACCAATTGTAACTGTGGAAATATTCAATGTAACAATTGTACTATTGCTGGTCCATCCGATTGTTCAAACTGTGCAAACTGTAATGCTGTCAATTGTGCAAACTGTGATGCTAAAGCGTACTTACAATCAAATTGTAATTGTGCTTGTTCTTATAACTGTACTACTAATGGTGTAACCTACAACTGTACAACGAACCTAACTTCATATAACTGTAATTGTGCTTGTAACTGTTCTAAGATTGTTTGTGCTAAATTGTTTGACCTTGGCATGATGAGTCACAATGTATGGGCAGCAGATCAGGCATATGGTCAGATGTTACGCCAAACAGATAAGAATATCTATCGTGGCTATATTCGTTGGGCCCGTATTGTTACATCGTGGATGGAAGGCAAGGGTCCTGATTTTATGGTTTGGATTAAAAATAAAGAAGAACGTCAGAAAGCACAACAGAAAGCCATGATTGATATGGCTAATAAGATTGGTCAACCATGGTCACAACACATGGCGTATCTAATGGGTGCTGTTGAAAAAGATAATACAATGGGTCGTATTTTAATGAACATTGGTCGTCCTATTTGTAGGATTGTTGATATGTTACCTAGAGTTGCTAAGACACAACGCAAACATGGTTTGATTACTGTGGGTACTATTTGGTTCTTTTTGTTCTTTAGTTATTATACAGCATCAATATTGGTTAAATCATTTAATTTCATTAATAAAATTAAAAAAACAAAAATTCTGAAGGATGC
>Ga0208497_1000329_pt1 | contig 23399 bp, 39 predicted proteins | sample CryBogCBE25Aug07_FD_184555 | JGI IMG/M metagenome (GOLD analysis project Ga0208497, IMG submission 184555) | Freshwater microbial communities from Crystal Bog, Wisconsin, USA - CBE25Aug07 (SPAdes) | ecosystem: Environmental > Aquatic > Freshwater > Lake | place: Crystal Bog, Wisconsin, USA...
CTAACCGATTGATCTATTGGATCTTGAATTGGCAATTCTATCATAAAAAAATGTGTAAATCAAATCCAAATCCCGATAAATCCCAGAGATTTAAATCACATTCGTAACACGGTGTGTTGACTTGACAATTGCGCACCATTTTTCCAGCTTTGTCAAGTTGAAAAAATGGTGGGGGCTTTCGCCCCCACTTTTAATTATTTAGCAAGTGCCAAAACTTGCTTAACAATTTTATTTTTTTCAGCAGTTAGCACAGGGTCAAAACCACTAGCACCAGCCATGAGTGAATCGCCAGCCTTGCGAGCAGTACGATAATAATCAAGGCGTTCTGTCAGAGCATTTACAACACCCCACGCAGTTCCTTTAATGTTAGCGTTAGTAGGTGAGTTATGATAAAGTTCATCAAGCATGACAACTTTATTTTCCCACTTTTTAATTGAACCCTTTTTATCGGCTTCAGGCTTTGGATACATTTTGTTAATAATTTCGCTAAACTTAGCGTTATTAACTTCAATAGCAAACAACTCTTGTGCTTGCTTCTCAAACTCATCAGCGTATGCGAATGTCAAGCCTAGAGCCTCACGAGCAGCCGCAATTTTTCCGTCTACTGTCTGAGTGTGACGAATCTTGAAAGACTGCTTAGCCTTACGCATAGCAAGGTTAAGTGTATTCTGACACATAACACGAACGGGGGTAATTGCAGACTGAACAGCAACAGAACCATCATGTGAGGTATAAACTACGAGATACAACTTAGTTTCATCATTGACACCATTAGGGTCAAGAACGATTGTGCGTGGAATAGACATTGTACCGAATACAACACGACCATTCTTTAGAGAACCAGCAGATTCCCAATACACATCTGAATTGCCGTCATGTAGATTGTCAGCGAATGAAAACAATTCTTCATTCTGAACAGTCTTATAGCGTGAACCTACAACAGAGAGAACATCTTTCTGTCCTGCTGTATAAGGATTATCACGGGTAACGAGAAAGTTCTCGCCAACTTGATTATAGTTATCACCTAGCAAGTCAGCGACAGGCTCAAGTGCAACATTCCAATTTGAGAGTTTAGCACCCTCAAGCATTTTAGCAGTTGTTACTTCATCCTCTTTAGAGAATGTAGCATTAGCAAAACTATGCCAAGCGGGATTAGAGCGTAGAGATACAGCGAGTGAAACTTCACCAGACTCAACTTCTGAGCGATGAACTTGCGACATGACATTTGTCATTATTTTCCTTTCGTTAAGTAGCCTTAGTCTATCATAAGCAACTGACACTTGTCCACTTCGTAAACTAAAGTTAAAATACATTTGTCCGATTTGTCCGATTCAGCTCCAGGTGATTAAAATCACATTCGTAACTCGGCGTGTCAGCTTGACACGCTGCGCATTTTTATTGCATTTTGTCAAGCCTATTTTTTAAATTGTTGAATGACATATGCAACAAGGCCCACAACAATTGTTATGGACCATTGCATAAATATTTTATTCATCATTTTTTAGTTGCACTGAAACGGATATCTGCTTTACCAAACACACATAACCCGCATGACACGCAAGCAGAACCATTAGTAGAAATAAGCGGGATAGACTTATTATTCTCAGGACACTTAGCCCCTACCTTACCCGTTAATTCTTTCATCTTAGATTCTGTAGCCTTGAAAGTTGTACCTAGATATGCAAGGCGTACATTATGATTAGTTTTAAGCCCCGCCCCAATTTCTGCGTTATCATCATCCGTTGAATAATACAGTGAAAGATTCTTTACATCTTTCAAAATAATTGCAGACTCTTCAACACGAGTATAAACCCAAAATTGAACAGAAGGGCGGGATTCAATTACAGTTTTCCACGCATGAGTATAGGTATCATTAAAGAAATCACCATCCCAGTGAATACGAAATAACTTAGGTGCATTCTTTTTATCACTATCAATAATGAATTCATCTATCATTACAGTTAGCAATGACACCATAGTATCAAAATCAGCGTCTTTCAACAATTCCCAATTATGCAGGAGATTAGCACGAACGCCCTTGAATAACTTTTCAAGTTTTCCCGCATAGCAAACAGATTCACACACACTAGTAGCACCAGGACATGAGAATGCTTTACCAGCGGGAAGGCCGAAAGTATTAGCAATAGTAGCAGTCTTTCCATTAGGAGAGACAGCGTTAGCAACTTTTCTATCATTAGAGCGTTTTAATTTCATAGGCGTTATTGTATCACTCATCACTGACACCCGCCCAACCAAACATAAACATATCTTGTTGATCATAACACTCATGACACATCCAGTCGTCACCATAGACATTATACTCAGATTCATCCATCTGAATACTAGCCCCGCAAATTTCATAGAATAGGCAGGCTACTTCAAAGATAGTTTCATCATTCATTATTTAATCTCCTCTAGTGTTAGGCATAGTGGGTTACACTCGCAATAGTCAAAATCAAAATCACCATCAGGAGATACCCAACCAGTAAATCCTTGACCGTTACAATTATCGCAAGCCTTGAAAATACAAGCCCAGCAAGTAGGTTCGCCAGCATAAGGCAAATCATAGATAGAGATTTCAGAACACTCAACGCCACACGACTGGCAGAAGGTTTTTACAGTAGGCATTTTTGCCCCTTTCATTTTGTTGATAATGGAATTATAGCATAGTGGACTGACACTATCAAGTTAATTTAAGATAAATCGCAGAGATATAAATCACACGCCGTAAACGGCGTGTCGTATTGACAAAGTTACAAAAAATTGCGCACACTTTCAGTTAATTGTCAAGTCTATTTTTATATTTTTCTTTGCGTGTATATTTCTTTTTATTACGCAGAGGCGTAGCTGCATTGCTACGCCTTAACTCTTGAATTCTCTTTACTTTTTCCATGATCTTATTCCTCATCGCTTCCATCGCAAAATTCACAAGTATGATTATCTTCAATATAAATTTCATTATTTTCACCCACAAATTCATTGCAGTTATAAATTCTAGGCGACTTATAAATTGTCATTGTTACTCCTCATATTCATCTGACTCGCACCAAGCATATAGGTGGTGTCCTACAATAATTGCATGAGCGGGTGCAGTTGTCTGTCCCCGCCAAGTTACTGGTTCAGGTAATTCAATTAGTCGGTCACTATCACTTTCCCAATACGCTTCAATTGCTTCTATGCAAGGTTGCACCATTGATAACGGGACGGGTGGATAGTGATTACTTTGCAATTGAATTGCAATAGCATTTTCTAAAGACAAATCTTTCATGTCTGCTAAATCAGTAGCGAAGTTATTTCCCATTATTATTTACTCACCTTCAATAGTGCGAAAGAATTATTTTCATTTAATTCATCTAGGATAGGTTGAATTGCTGGTGCCACTAAAGACTTTAGCATTGACTCTAACAATTCAACTTGAGTTTCATATGGGTGGGATAGCAAACTTTTAGCAGTTGGGTGATTCTCATCTAATTCAGTTACAAATTCAAGGCTATGCTTAATTAAAATAGTCATTAGTTATTCTCCTCTAGGATATTTTGGGTTAGGTTGTCATATTCACGAATTTCATTAGCCATTGTATCAATTTCAGATTCAGATAGCAAGGCGAAAGTTACATTGGTAGCAGTAATGCTGGCAAGTGTAGCAGAATACTTATACATTAAGTCTGCGATATGATTAAGTTTAGATATATCACCATCACACAATTCAATAGCGATATTACGGGCAGATTCAATTACTTCAGGAAAGATTAGGGCTTCACCCGTTGCTTGCTTAACTTTAAGGGCGGTTACTATCATTTATTTCTCATTTCTTTTGTTGGGTTAATAGTTGAATTATAGCAGGTTGGACTGACATTATCGGGTTACGACACGCCTGCCTTCACGATAGAAAGTTTTTGTGTACATCTTACCATCAGGCAGTGACAAATTGTAGGTGGCATATTCTTTAGCCTCTCCCCAGTCTTTAATATCAAGATATACAGTGAAGGCTGCTAGAGCGTCACTGAATTGAAAACTATGAAACGGCTTTTCTCCGTCATAGGCAGTTGTGAGTGTATACATATTATTCATCTCCTTCTGTGAATACGGCAACAGTAGCATAAAAATCCTCAGAGGCAAGGCGATTGCCTACAACAGTAGCAGGGCGAACACGCACGAGATAGGCGTTGCCATTAGTAAAACTGGTATCCTTGCGGAGTTCAGCAGATTGGATAATTCCCTTACGGGCGGGATTAGAGCGAGATTGGTAAAACTTACCTTCTAGCAAATCCACTATGGAATAAGCACGAGCAGTTGAAATCATTTTGACTTCCTTTCTTTGTAATAGTAGGAGTATACCATTTTGGACTGACATTATCAAATCCAAATTCAGGATAAATCGGACATTTTGAAAAATATTTTTGTGATTAAAATCACATCTGACTGGTCAAAGGTAAATTATGACCATTCTTAATGGCGTGTTGACTTGACAAATTTTGCGCAAAAATTTGGGATCTTGTCAAGCGGGACACGCTGTGTCCCGCTAACAATTTATTTTTTTTATTTAGACATTTAGATTTTTGAAACACTCTTCAAAAAATCTGTCAGCATCAAATCGTTCATTATCCTCTGCGAACATTACAGAAAAATCATGAACCAAATCCTCAAAAACTTCTAGCTTCATGTCTGCACCATAACTGTTTAGGATTTCTGCAGTTGACACATAGTCTTTTCTTGTCATCATTTGATTTTCTCTCCTTGTTATTAGGGGCGGGAATTATTTATTCCCGCCCAGTTATTATAGCAGTTTTTTACTTTGCTCGCTTGTAACTATAAGTAAGAAAATCCTTTTTATACTTTGCGTTACGATTAGCAGTCTGAACAAGTTGGTGAACCTTTACGGCGTTAGTGTCATTGATTGACATTAGTTCACGCTTGTTTTGTGAGATTGTGAAAGTGTATAGCATTTTATTTTTATCCTTTTTGTTAGTTGGGTTAGTGTGAGCAGTTTTGACGAGTCATACTCAGGACTCAACTAGTAGATAAACTACTAGCGGTGAGTTGTGAGCCTTTTTATAACTTGCTCAGGTTATTTAGCGATTTGCTAAACTTACTTGATTGTTACAGTTGTCCAACGGTCTGAACCGTCTACTGACAACTTCACACGAGTTGTGCGAGCATTTACGGGTACGATTTCCTTAATTGTTCCCGTTACCTTTGAGCGTTGTGTTGTGAACAAGTCTCCTACTTGATAAGTACGATTTTCTAGTGTCATTATTTTTTATCCTTTTCTTTTGTTGTTGTTGATAGTTGTATTATAGCACAAGGGACTGACATTGTGCTAATGTTTTTTGTGTGTAAAAAAATTATAGTGAACGGTATAGCCTTTGATTTTGTGAGAGTGTGCTACGAAAGTTTTAGCATTAGAAATTGACGGGGCAAGGGCAAGAATAATTGCCAGTGTAATTATTTTAGTTTTCATTACCATTGTTCCTTATCTAAAATCTGCTTGCCCATAGCATAGCATAATGGAATTGCCATTGTCAAAATACCCAGCAAAATTAGGCGGGTTATGATTGTTAGAATAATCATTTATTTAACCACCTTTTCAAGAAACTCAGAATAAGAACCTGTGAAGATTGTAAAATCCGCTTCGCTATCTGTTAGCCAGACTGAGATAATCTCTTTTTCGTCATCTAGTTCACGGATTTCATTTACGAGAAAGTTCTCGCCATTGTGAATAAATAGGCAACCCTTATAGAGTTTTGTAATTAGTGATTTTGACATTTTAATTTCCTTTTCTTTTTTGTTAATTGAATTATAGCATAGGGCACTGACATTATTTAGTCAGGTGCCACCTTGACCATTTGTAGCCATCATAGTCTACACGCTGAATGTTTTGTTCACATTCTTCACAGAATGTGACTTCAAAATCCATGAAGTTTTCTTGATAGAAGGATACAGCCTCTAGGTGAGGTGTGTGCTTAACGCACTCTTTTGTTAATGTAGTCATTTTGACCACCTTTCTTTTGTTCTAATAATGGAATTATAGCATAGGGGTCTGACATTCACTCACATTATGTCAAGTAAATATCGGTACAAATCGGACATCTCAAAAAAATATTTTTTGTTTGACTGGTCATAAAAAAAATATGACCAAAATTATCAGCGTGTCGTATTGACAATGTATTTTAACTTAATGTCTTAAATGTCCAAATTGTCCGATTTTGCGCAAAAAATCGGCGGGATGTCAAGTCAACACGCCGAATTATTTATTAAATTTAAAATTTTTTTATCTAAGTTTATACAACAATGACAACCACAACTAGACATCCATGAATGAATGTCTAGCAGTTCATCTAATTCTTTTTTATTCATCTTCCTCATCTTCTTCATCTTGTTCTAGTTGGCTCTCATAGTCTGATAACCCTACACGGTAGGCGATAGGGTCTAACTCATAGAGTGCCCTGCTAGTGTCATACTCATAGCCTGCTATCATCACAGTTCCGTAAACATCATCTAACATCATCTTGTATGACTCTTCAATTTCATAGTCTGTCATCTTTGACATTTATAGCACCTCATCTAAATCAAAATCGGGGACGGATAGAAACACATCTTGTGTGTCATCTTCTTCTAGTTCTTCTAGGTACACATCCATAGTGTCTGCTACGGTAGCCCACTTGTCATAGTGGCGGTCTTGTGTGTATTGGTAAGTCATTTTTTAATTCTCTTTTCTTTTAGTTGCTTAGTGTTGCATAGTGGTATTGGCATACTGACATTGTAGCGTCATCAACTGACACTAGATAAGTGGAGATAGTGCTATCACACCCAGCCACATCGCAGCCCATACGGGCGTATGAATCATGAATCTCACAGCCATAGCCGTCACACCACTCATCTCCACAGTCAAGGTCAAAATCTACTGCTGGGGTGATGTTCTTTACTGACATTTTAATTCTCTTTTCTTTTAAGATTTAACACCTTGTTAATTTCTTATAGTGTAACTATAACACGGGGGTCTGACATTCTCAACTTATAAATCACCACAAATCGGACATTTAAAAAAATTATTTTTTCTTTTACCAGTCATTTTATCATGACAAATCATGACAAATCGGACATTTCGGGCGGACTATAATTTTTTAATTTTTTGATTGCGGATATGCATCATCCATCCGAAATACCTAATAACATTTCATTCAAATTTAAAACTGTGAAAATGCTGAGAATTATATATCCAGATCAATATCGGTAATTTTGTACTCTTTATAGAAATTATTAAGAATTCTACGCTTTAAAATACAATATAAAGCTCGGCGGGATACAGATAATCTATCCCAATCTTGTTCATCTAGGTAATCAATAGCAATTTGAGCATCTTCAACATTAATAGCATGTTTTCCTTGTAGTGGACTAGCTGATATTTTATCAAATACCTTATTTACAAGGCTAATATCTCTTAAAATTTTGTCGGAAGACCAAGAATCTTCTCCCCTATCAGTAAATGCAGGATAAATATGACAAGGAGAGATAGAAAATGAACCTTTTGTCCATTTTACATCTAAAAATACTGATTTAATATAGGATTCTTCTTCAGCATAGTACTCTATGAGTCTCAAAACATCAGAATTTTCATTTTTTATAGCTTTTTTCCATCTAGAGTCAGCAATGTGCTGTTTTCCATTGCGATTTCTTGATTGTGAGAAAACGGGAAGGCGGGAAGTGAGATCTGATGCTGCAATATATTTACCAATAAAGTCTTTTCTCTCTAATTGATACTCTATTTCAGCCATAAAATCCCTTTTAGGACGTTTTTTCTGCAATATAAGTAGATCCTCATCAGAGAATGATTCTAAAAGCTCTGTTTGCCTAAAATGGGCTTCTAGACCATATTTAAGATGCTCTAAACCATTGGTAGGAATCATAAAAGCATATCTATCAGTATAAATATGAGCGATATCACTACTTTTCTCTATTTTATAGAATATAGAGTTGCATGTATCACTTAGCGGAATAAGGATAGCAATCTCCTAAATAGGTTGGGTTTCTTATGTTTTTGAAAACGTGGAAGATCTCTAAACAATCTTTTTCCATAAACATGTGTAGCAAAATATCTTCTAGGCATTTTTATCTCCTTACACTATTCATTATACTATATAATGAGAATATGAATCAAATAAAGTATAATATCATGAGCCAAAAAGTAGATTATTTTGAAGGGCTACCACTACATTTTTTAAAAAATGTAGAAGTTATATCAAAAGATGGCGGTGTAGATAGGTATTTCACTGGAACATATTTTCCAATACCTTATGGAAAGCATTACTATCATTTAATGATTGATTACTTATCAGGATATTTACTTTTAAAAAAGATCTATCCAGATTTAAAGATAATTTTTGTAAAAACTGGAGTAAAAAAAGAAAGATCTGGTACTTTTACAGCTTGCGATGATTTAGCAGAAATATACAATGCTGAAATTATAGATTTTTGTGAAGAAAATTATTTTTTTGAAGAGTTACTATTGTTACATGTTGATGTTCATGTAATTCCTCATCAATATTATGCTACTAGAGATACCTATACAGATGATGGTTCACCAGAATATGTTAATTTTATTAAACAAGCAATACCTTTACTTGTAGAAAAAATAAAACCTTTAACAAAATTGAACGGGACTCAAGACAAGGTATGGATATCTAGAAAGAAGGGAAGTAGAAGAATAGAATCTACTAACTTTGAACATGAAAAAACTAGAAGAGTTCATCCATATATATATAATGAAGAATTAGAGGAAGAAATTAAAAAGCTGGGATGGAAGGTCTATGATTTTGAAGATATGTCCTTTTATGACCAAATCAATATTGTTTATAATGCTACAAAAATTGGCGGGTTTGAAGGAACATGCTTAATTAACACTTTATTCTCTGATTCACCTATGCTTGTAGTACAAACCAATAAACCTTGGGATTTTCAATTTATACAAAAAATACTATTTGATAAGAACAATATAACTATTCTAGATATTATGGAAGATTCTCCTGAGATTGGTTTTCAGAAAATTCTGACTCATCTTCAAATATAAAGGAAGGGGCGGGAGCAAGGACTTGTCCTTCTGCATGAAGCTTTATTAGAGAATCAGTATCTCCTCCTAGCTTATCTGCAATCATGATAAGAACATCATAATTACGCTGGGACTGGATAAAGATAGCACCCAATAATTCTCTTAAATTCTCTTGTATATCTAGAATTGGATCGGTATTCTCTAAACCCTTTAAATCACTCATCTTCTATCCTTACTATTTCTCTTGTTATATGATCCCATTTGTTATCTTCCATTCCCGCCGAGTTGTTGATCAGTAAATCTCCATTTTCGGCGGTGTCTAGATGTATCCAAGGAATATCTCTATCTAACTCTATTTTACCAGCAAATATATGTTCATTACCTTGTTTCACGTGAAACAATATTTGATGGGACTCCGACTCATCATAATCTTCTATATATGAGCGTTCAATGTATATTTTAGCCATTATACATTAATTTGATAGTTTTCATCAATTTGGGGGTGTTCCTTACTACCGCTCAATCTAAGCCCTGCCTTCAAATCGCCCTCTATTCCAAGACATATATATCTATATCTTCATTATACAGTTTAACCTTTGAAACAAAGCCAAACATTTTAAGCACATGATCTGCCATGTAATTATTATTATACAATATAACTGACTTATTCCTACGAATATTCTCTATATTATTTTCTAAAAATTTAACAAGCACTGAATTGCTAAAAGGACAGAAAAAGTATATGTGAGCTTTTTTATCAGGCAATATATAGCTATCTGCACTTTTAATTAAAAGATTTAAATTGTTTAATCTGCCTTCTAAGTTATCTTTACAAATTTTCATTGTAATATGATCAATATCTATGCCAACAAATTCATTATAATAACCTGATTGATTTGCTATGTATAGAGGTAGACCTTTTCCACATCCTATATCAATAAATAGATCTGCTTGACTTATTCCTTGAGAAACTTCAGTCATTTCTCTAACTACACTCCATAATGAAGGGTGATGACCGACTTCATCTCTATGTATTGATGATGCCCACCCATCAAAATTAAGACCTTCTATATTTTGAGAGTTATTTTCCTCCAGGGCGTTTTCTAAAACTTTCGGGTTTAAAAAATCAAGTTCATTACCATTTGAAAGCTTAAAGCTGGGAGCTTTTAATACGTGAACAATACATCCAGTTTTTATTTTCCATTGCATATCGTACCCGTATTTTACCCAATTTTTGATACCACGAATATTCTTATATTTTTCATCTTTATAATCTACATAAATTTGTTTTGACGGTATTGGTAATATAATTCCATCCCCGCAATAATCATCATAGACATCTAATGAAAATATTCTTCTTGCTAAACCAAAGGCAAACCATTCATCATAGTCTATCATTATTTGATATTCTTTTTGCCAAATCTTTTGGTCTTACAAGAGAATGTTTCTTGTGAGATACTCTTCTTCCCATATGAGACCAAACCCAAGCAACCAATTGTGAACAAATAACGCTATTCTCCTTTTCCGCAAACCAGTCTGCAGGAATCAAAGGAATGCCAAATGTTAGACATTTAAAGCCTAATGCGATAATTGACCAAATGCCATATGAATCTCCAACAAAAGTTAGAGCAAATCTGCGTAGTTCTTCCGCTTCCGCCTCAGTAAATGGTGAATCATGACTCGTACTCCATAAAATAGGTTTATCCTCATATTTATGAATATTGCTAATACTTACTCCAGTAGGGCGGGCTTCAATAATTAAATCATCACCAATATATATTCCAGCATGATTCCATTTTGACCAGTTACCCAGTTGAATTAATCTTGCTGCAATTCCTGTCGTATGAACTACAAAATAATCTCCAATGTTAGGTTTGTTCATTTTCTATCCCCTTAATCTTTTTTAGTATATTTTCATATAATTGCAATCCAGCAGTCTGAGAATACCCGCATGCTGTGCAGTACAAGATTATTGTATCATCTTCTTCTTTATGTGTAAGCCAATAGACTACATTGAAAGAATAATCATCCTTATGATTAGGACAGGCGAGAGGTTCTACCCTACCCGCCTGTGCTAGATTGTAATACTGGGAAAATACTTGAATTTTCATCAGTACGCTATGTTCGCCTTCTGAAATACAGATGTGACATATTGGAAGACACTAGGATTACCTGGAACTGGTCTGAACCAAGTATTCATGTTGCCTGCTCTAACAGGGTACAAATGGGCTGCGACAGCTTTTCTCCAGTCATGGTACTTATTGTATGAAGCTTCAAGTTCATTAATCATGCGCTGATCCTGTACCCATTCTGGTGCATCACATGCACTCTTGTATCCCATAAAGTTATTCCACGATGTTGACATGTACTGATACGCACCACATGCACTACTGGAATAAGACTTGCGATAGTATGCTCCTGCTCCGCCAGTTTCCTGACTAAGAATAGCATTAGCTAGTCTTGATATTATTACCCTTTTGTCTACTCTTGATTTTAAATTTAGCAATTTGCTATATGAGGGCATTGTAAAAGAACTATTAGTAGCCAGATCATTAACTAAATAAACTGTGCCACTACTTTTCTTTTTAATATCAATGTTAATAACATTTTTAATGTTAACTAGGTTAACATATTTATCAACATATAATACTTCTTTGCTGTACACTACTGCTTCTTGCACTTTAACCTGAGCTTCAGCATGACTGCTTAAGCCAAAAATCAACATCAGTATTGTTGTACTGATTGTCAACCAAGTTGTTCTTATCCTTGCTTTGTTCATATTATTCATATGTACCTCCTGGGGTAAAGAGTAGAACTTAATAGTACCACGTAGTAACTTTGGAGTCAATCCCGCCGTTCAGTAGACAGTCTAATAATCCTTGTGATACAATCAGAATCCTGAGTAGTTTTGGAGATAGTATCAAGGGTTAAACTTCAGGTGCGGGAATGACGGAAGTGTTTACTTTCAGATTGCAGCAGAGCTTAGACCGATGAATTGCGGATTTATAACCTGACAATTTCGGGGTTCTTTATTCAATTTAGAATAAGGGTATAGGGTTCTCATGCAAAAAATCTGGAAGTTATACCAAGTAAAACAAATTAATAATATATATAATATATAGCAAATAATTTATTAATGATACAATTGTGTTGTCGGAAGGTTTTCTATTGAAAGTTTCATTTACAGGTGCTCCAGAATTTATGGACAGAAATGTTGGTTATGGAGAAGCTTCATGGCATATTTTTCAAGAATTTAAAAAACAAGGTATTGAATGTTTAATAGGATCACCTAAAACTAAAATAGGAATTTCTTTTGTGCAGCCCGACCAATATAAATTTGGAAGAAAGCAGTACAAGATTGGTTATACCCCTTGGGAGTCAACTGGAATTTTTGATAGTTGGAAAGATCCTTTATCAAAGGATATTGATGAATTATGGACCACATCACCTTGGTGTGGAGAAATGTTTAAAGCACATACAGATAAACCAGTATTTGTTTATGAACATGGAATTCAAGATGATTGGGTTCCTATAAAAAGAAATATTAGCCCAGACCGCCCCTTTAGATTTTTACACATTGGAGAACCAGCATTTAGAAAAGATGCACAAATGGTTGTTAATGCATTTGTAGAATTATTTGGTGATGATCCAAACTTTGAGTTAGTTTTAAAATGTAGCAGAATAAATACTACTGCAATTTTTGATCCAATTAATGGCGGAGTTAAAGGTTCTCCTGGTGCTTTCTATCCAAACATAAAAACTATAGAATCATTTTTATCTGTAGAACAAATGAATGGTTTATACGATCTTTGTGATGTATTTGTTTATCCATCATGGGGCGAGGGGTTTGGTTTTAATCCACTTCAATCTATGGCTAAAGGTATACCAACAATTTGTACAGCAGAATGGGCAAGTTATGCAAGATATATAACAGCACCATTAAACTCACAAAAAGTTTCTTCACATTGGCCTCAGACCCATCCTGGAGATATGTATAGACCAAATTATGAACAAGTAGTTTTTTATATGAAAGATATTTATGAAAATTATCAAAAGTATAGTGAACTTGCTTATAAAAATGCTTTCTTAATCCATAAAGATTATAATTGGGAAAAAGTTACCAAACCTGCAATTCAAAGGTTGCAAGAAATTAACAAAAATCTTTAAAACTTGATTTTCTAAAAATCGCTGTGGTACACTTAAGTTCTAAATCTAAAAATCCAAGGAGTAACATGTCTAATACTATTGAAAACCCGTATGAAAATTTTATCGCTTTATCTCGTTATGCGAGATGGCTTGAAAATGAAAATCGTCGTGAAACATGGGGTGAAACAGTAGACCGTTACTTTAGCTTTATGCTTAATCAGTTAAAAACAAAACATAATTATGTTCCAGATGAAAATCTTGTTGAAGAACTTCGTAGTGCAGTGTTTAATCGCAATGTAATGCCATCAATGCGTTCTGTAATGACCGCAGGACCTGCACTTGAGAGAGAAAATGTTTCTGGATATAACTGTGCATTTCTTCCAGTAGACAATGCTCGTTCATTTGATGAAGCAATGTATATTCTTATGTGTGGTACTGGTGTTGGATTCTCTGTTGAGTATAAATACATCAATAAACTTCCCGCCCTTCCAGAAACGCTTGAGAAGTCTTCTACAACTGTTATAGTCGGAGACTCTAAGGAAGGTTGGGCAAAGGCTTACAGAGAGCTTCTAGGGCTATTGTGGGCTGGACAGATTCCTCAGATTGACATTAGCAAGGTTCGTCCTTCAGGTGCTCGTCTTAAAACAATGGGTGGAAGATCATCAGGACCTCAGCCTCTAGTAAATCTATTTGATTTTACAATTCAAGTATTCAAAGGAGCACTTGGTCGTCAACTAAAGCCAATTGAATGTCATGACATTATGTGTAAGATTGGTGAAGTTGTTGTTGTTGGTGGTGTTCGTCGTTCAGCAATGATTTCACTTTCAAACATCAACGATATTGAAATGGCACAGGCTAAGGCAGGTAATTGGTGGGAGAAGAATTCTCAACGTGCATTATCTAATAACTCTGTAGCATATTCACGTAAGCCAGAGATGCAGCAGTTTATTGCAGAGTGGAAATCTCTTTATGATTCAAAGTCTGGTGAGCGTGGTATTTATAACGTTGCTGCTGCTCAAAAGCAAGCTGCAAAGTATGGTCGTAGAAACCCAGATATTCATTATGGAACAAACCCATGCTCTGAAATTATTCTTCGTCCATACCAATTCTGTAATTTGTCAGAGGTTGTTCTTCGTGAACATGATACAGTACAAGATGTTGAACGTAAAGTCATCCTAGCGTCTATCTTGGGAACTTGGCAGTCAACCCTTACAGACTTTAAGTATATTCGTAAAATTTGGAAAGATAATACAGAAGAAGAGCGTTTGCTAGGAGTTTCACTTACTGGTCAATTTGGACATAAGTTCTTCTCGGGTCAGGAGGGCTTGGAAAAGCTTTCTTTGGTTTTAGATGACCTCAGATCAATCGCAGTTATTACAAACATTGGAGAAGCAGAGAAAATTGGGATTCCCGCTTCAGCAGCAGTAACTTGCGTTAAGCCTTCAGGAACAGTATCCCAATTGGTCGGGGTGTCTTCAGGAATGCATGCATGGCATTCAGATTACTATATTCGCACAGTTCGTGGAGATAAAAAGGATCCAATTACACAATTTCTTAAGGATACGGGTATTCCTGCCGAAGATGATGTAATGAAGCCAAATGATACAACCGTATTTTCATTTCCAGTAAAGGCACCAAAGCATGCCATTACTAGAGATAAGCTTTCTGCAATTCAGCAGCTTGAGGTATGGCTTGTATACCAACGCCACTGGTGTGAGCATAAGCCTTCTATTACAGTATCTGTAAAAGAAGATGAGTGGATGGAAGTAGGTGCTTGGGTATATAAAAATTTTGATGAAGTGTCAGGAATTTCTTTTCTACCAAAGTCTAACCATTCTTATGTTCAAGCTCCCTACCAAGAGATAACAAAAGAAGAATATGAAGAAGCACACTCTAAAATGCCAAAAAATATTGATTGGTCAGCATTATCTTTATATGAATATGAAGACAATACAACAGGATCTCAAAATTATGCCTGTATTTCTGGAGAATGCGATATTGTGGATATTGGTAAATAATACTTCTGTATTCTGATAATTATGCTATAATTGTTATATGGTAATAAAAGCATACAAAGGTAACACTAAGCCTATTTACAAAGGAATAGATTATACTGGTAAAAAAATTGCTGGCTGGTTAATTCTAGGTCCAATAGAATGTGTTAAATCAAAAACTGGTAAAACATATCATACCAAATGGTTATGTCAGTGTGATTGCGGATCTAAGCCTAAAAAGATAATTAAGGAGAATCTTTTTAGGGGTATTACATCTGGTTGTACGGAATGCACAGGTTCAAGGCATAAGGGAAATAAAAATAATAACTGGAAAGGCTTTGGAGAAGTTTCTGGTTCTATTTTTAATAGAATAAGGTCTGGTGCAAAGGTAAGGGATTTAGATCTATTTGTAAGTCCTGAATTTTTAAATGAATTATGGATCAAATCAAATGGAATTTGTGCCCTATCTGGTATAAAATTAGATTTAAATAGTACAGCAAGTCTTGACAGAATTGATAGTTCAATTGGCTATATTGAAGGAAATGTTCAATGGGTTCATAAAGATATTAATAAGATGAAAAATGATCTTGATGAACAGTATTTTAAGGATTTATGTAGATTAGTAGCTAATGTTGTAGATATTGGTCAAAACTGATAAAATATAAGTACCGTAGAGATCCGTTTAACCCGCTCCTAACAGGGCGGGTTATTCTATATCTATTTAATTTGTGTTTTTCTTATTAAATGCTACAATTTACCTAGAAGTAGGTGACTATGCAAGATACAAACTTTAAAATTATTCAAGGCGATACACTCGTCCTTTCAGTCATCTATAAAGATAATTCAGGAAATCCTATCAATATAACTGGATATACAGCTGAATTTCAAGTAAGAGATATGCCAGGAGGTAAAACTGTTTGTGCAACAGTTGATACCACAAATGGTATTGTTATTGATGGTCCAAATGGAAAAGTTACAGTTACTGTTTCATCAGATTTAACTAAAAAGTTTTCAGTTCCAAAATCTGCATATCAATTACAAATAAATTCAGGAACAGTTAAGACAACTTTGGCAACAGGTTGGTTTGAGGTAAGTAAGGGGATAATTCAATGAGTGATAACATTATAATTGAACCCGTTTATTATAATATTGAAGTAACAAAACAAGATAATGAAGTTTTGATTGCATCTTCAGGTCCACAAGGACCAAAAGGAGATACTGGTGCTACTGGTGAACAAGGTAGCCCTGGAAAAGACGGTGTAACAATTCTTGATCTATCAAAAGTAAGTTTTTCTTATGAACAACAATCAGCTTCAACAACATGGTCAGTAACACATAATCTAGGTTATCGTCCAGCAGTTTTTACAACAGATTATTTTAAAAATACATTAGAAGGGGATATATCACATACTGACATAAATAATTTAGTAATAACATTTACTGATGCAGTTGTCGGATACGTATATCTTACATAAGGGGGATAAATAAATGTCAAAAAAGTTTTTAGTTAATATTAATATGGGTGGCAATCAAATTGTTAGCCCAGTATTGAATAATCCAGTAATCTTTGGATACTCAGCAAATCAGGCAAACGTAACTGGTGCAATGTACTACAACACCACTACAAACATGCTTAATTATTATAACGGAACTTCTTGGGTAGCACTTACAACAGGTAGTAGTGCAGTAACAGCATTGAATTCATTTACTGGATCAGTCACAATTGCTGGGACATCTAACCAAATTGCTGTATCAAGTGCAACAAATACAATTACCCTTTCTCTTCCTTCAAATGTAACTCTTCCAGGAAAGACAACTCTTACTGCTTCTACAACTTCTGGATCATCTCTTAATATCCCAGCAGCAACTTCTGCACCTTCTTCACCAGCAGTTGGAGATATTTGGACAACTGCATCAACAGGTGCAAATATTCTTTATTACAATGGTGCTACAAAGACTGTAGCATTCACAGATTCTAATATAACAGGATCAGCAGGAAGCGTAGCTAATTCACTTACTATTGGCAATGGATTAACAGTAGCAGGTCCATATAACGGTTCTGCAGCAGTGACTGTTAGCTTGCCTTCAACAATTACGGCGGGATCAGTAGGTTCTTCCTCTGCAATTCCAGTAATTACTTATGATACTTATGGTCGTATTACTGCTGTATCTACAGCATCAATTAGCTCTTCAATTTCACTTGCTGGTCAAACAGGAACTGGTTCTGTTTCAACTGGAGGAACACTTACAATTACAAATGGAAGTGGAATTACAACATCTGCTTCTGGTTCTACATTTACTATTACAAACTCAGGTGTTCTTTCTGTTAATGGTTCAACAGGTGCAGTAACAGGTATTGCAACTTTGGCATCACCAACATTTACTGGAACTGTAACAGCACCATCATCAGGTATTGTTTATCCAGGATCAACTTCTGGTCAGTCAATTCTTGCAGCTCCAGCTACAGCAGGAACAAATACTGCAATTACATTGCCTTCATCTGCAGGTACACTTGCACTAAATAATCAAACATTTTATATTGGTTCAACTGCAATTACAATAAATCAAGGAACAGGAACTATATCATCAATTTCTGGTCTTTCAATTACTGGAAATGCGGGAACTGCAACAACGCTAGCAACAAATAGAAATATTAATGGTGTAAGCTTTAATGGTTCAGCAGATATTACTGTAAAAGCCTCTACAACATATGCTTTGACAATTGGAACAGGACTTTCAGGAACATCATTTGACGGCTCTAGTGCAGTTACAATTGCAAATACTGGCGTATTAAGTATTGCGGGTACTACAAACCAGGTGGTTGCATCAGCATCAACTGGGGCGGTTACACTAAGTCTTCCACAGTCAATTGCAACAACATCTTCTCCAACATTTTCAATGATTACAATTAGTGGAACAACTACTAATGCTACAGATGTTGCTACAAAGGCTTATGTTGATTCTATTAAATCAGGATTTAATTTACACACTGCAGCTGAAGCAGCATCAACAACAGACCTTACTACTTTGGGAACTTGGGGAACTGTAACATATGCAAATGGTACTTCAGGTGTAGGAGCAACACTTACTCCAGCAAATAATGGAACATTTGTTCTTGATAATTACACTCCAGATCAATATGATCGTGTGCTTATTAAAAATCAAACTACTGCTACACAAAACGGTATTTATATTTTAACAGCCACTGGTTCTGGTTCTTCTAAATGGACACTTACTCGTGCATCTGATTATGATAACAGCGTTGCTGGAGAAATTCAGCCAGGAGACCTAGTTTATATTGCAGTAAATACTTCTGAATACACAATAACTCCAGTAAACAATAATACTTCATGGGTAATGAATAATCAGGGAACTGGAACAAATCAGTCAATTGTAATTGGAACAGATTCTATTACATTTGCTCAGTTCTCAGGTCCAGGAACAATAACAGGCGGAACTGGAATTACTGTTTCAGGTAATACAGTATCAATTACTGCAATTAACCCAACATCTACAACAGATACTTCAACAAAAGGTATTGTTTCAGGACTTACTGTTAATACTCAAGGTCAAGTAACTGCACAAACTACAACAACGCTTGGAACTGAATTTACAAATGCTTCAGGAACAATTAATATTGCAAGTGCAGGAATTTCTGATAGTAAATTGGCTACAATTACCACATCAGGTAAAGTTGCTAACTCTGCTACAACAGCAACATCTGCAAATACAGCATCAGCAATTGTTGCAAGAGACTCATCAGGTAACTTTGTAGCTGGAACAATTACGGCAGCATTAACTGGAAATGCTTCAACTGCAACAACGCTAGCTACACCAAGAGCAATAAATGGTGTTAACTTTGATGGTTCTGCAGGAATTACAATTACTGCAAATACTACAAATGCTCTGTCGTTTGGAACTGGACTTGCCCTATCAACTGGAACAACATTTAATGGTGGAACTGCTTCACAGACACTAAACTATTCAACTGGAACAACTACTCAAACTGGTTCGGGAGTTTCTGGTGGAACTTATTCTTATGCCACACAAAAGCAAGTTGCAACCATTACTGGAAATGGATCTCTAACTTCATTCGCAGTAAACCACAACCTAAATTCACAAGATATTCAAATTCAAGTTTATCAAACATCTGCAACTCCAGATACTCAGTATTCTGAGGTTGAAGTTGATATTGTAAGGACTTCTACATCTGTTGTAACAGTTACATTTGCAACTGCTCCAGCATCTGGCGTTACTTATAACGTAGTTATGGTTGGATAACTAATTAAATAGTTTAAAATCGGGGGATTAGGGTAAATCCTAGTTCCCTTGATTTTTCCCTAGTGATATAATAGGAGTAATATGACAAAAGTATTTAGAGCCAATGCCACCCTACCAATAGTTATTGCAACTGGAGGAGATGGAAGCAACTCAAGTATACAAGCCACTGGATATAATCAGCGTGGTGGGGTTGGATATCACGGCTTTCTTCAGGCTACAAATACATACTCATCAGCTACAAACCCAAATAAGTATTTTAGAATAAATTCAACTGGAAACTTGCAAATTATAAATAGTGGATATACTGCTACATTATTTGATCTAACAGATGCAGGTGCTTTAACAGTTCCATCAACAGTAACTGCTTCAGGTTTTGCAATCCCTGGTGGTACATCAGCTCAGTATTTATTGGCAAACGGAACAACAGGTTCTGTATCCACTTACACCCCTCCGCTTACTTTCACTGCCCTTTCAACAGGATTTTCTATTGCTGGAGGAACAACTTCTAAAACTTTAACTATAAATAATACATTGACATTAGCAGGTACAGATAGTACAACAATGACATTCCCTGCAACTTCTGATACTTTGGCAGGATTAGGAACAACGCAAACTTTTACAGCAGCGCAAACAATCGCGCCAACATCCACAAGTGTTGTTCCACTTACCATAAATTTACCTTCTGGTTCATCTCAAAACCTAATAAACTTACAAAATCAAGGGTCAACATATTTTTCTGTTGCAGCTTTTGGTTATACAACCATTGTTGGTGGATTTAGTTCTGGAAGCTCCAGCGCAGTAAACTCTACCAACGCAACTACGCCAATTTTTAAGGTAAAAAATGCAGCATCTCAAACTGCCGATATTCAACAAAATCTGAACTCATCAAATACAGTCCTTTCAGGAACAAATGCCGCTGGACAGATATACGCAGGAACAAATGCCGCTGTCGTTGGCAATACCTCTACCAACCTCACCTCTGCCGCATACACATCTGCCACAGTCGCAGTCTTTACCTATGGCGGAACTTCACTTATAGCAGCAGGTCAGACCGTGACGGTGGCTGGTGTAACTGGCGGAACTTACAATGGAACATGGCAAGTTCAATCACAAACAACAACAACTTTTACAGTTTATTCAAGCACATCTGCATTTACTAACGTTGCAGGTACAGGCGGAACTGTTCAAATTTCTCCTACCCTATCTGCTACAGCAAATACCTCTGCAACTACCCCAGTTATTGTAAAAGCAGCAACATCTCAAACAGCCAACCTTACAGAATGGCAAAGTCCATCAGGCTCAGTGCTTTCAGCAATTGATAGCTCAGGGAATTTTACAAAGGGCGACGGTGCTCAACTAATAATAGCAAGTCAGATGTTTAGTTAAAGGTATGGTATAATATAAAACATGGCAACTTATAGCAAACAAACATTACAGCCAACATCAGGAACTTCAACTTCTGGTATTCCAATTCCTGTGGCGGGAACTACTTCAGCATCCCCTACAACTATTCATACTACACAGAATTCAGCTACAGCATTTGATGAAGTTTGGTTATATGCTACAAATATAGATACTGTTGCTAGAACTTTAACAATTCAAATTGGTGGGTCTTCTGTTGTAAATCAGATTCAACAAACAATTCCCGCCAACTCTGGGTTAACTCTTATAATTCCAGGGCTTATTCTTGCGGGGACGGGATCTGCTGGAAATACAGTAACAGCATACGCGTCAGTAACAAACGTTGTAAACATCTCAGGCTATGTAAACCGAGTCGCATAATGGCAGAGGGATTTAAGCGCGGAGAAGTTGGCTCACAGGTCAATTCATGGATGCCATCTACTAACACAGTTACACCAAGCGGATTCACTTCTTCAATCGCGCCCTTTGGCTTACAATTACAACAAACAATCAACGCTGGAACTACCTCAGTCACAATCCCTGCTGGTATCACATTTGTTTATGCCATCGCAGTTGGTGGTGGCGGTGGTGGTGGAACTTACGGCGGTGGTTCATCTTCAGGTGGCGGTGCTGGCGGTATTTCTTGGGGCTGGACTATTGCCACATCTTCTTGTGTTGTCGGTTCTGGTGGCGCGGCTAACGCTATTGGTGGATACACACGCTATGGAAATGTTATTGCAGGTGGCGGCGGTGGTGGCAGTACAGCAGGTGGCGTTGCTGGAACGGTTGGTTCAGGCGCATCAGGCGGTGGATTCAATACGGCTTCTGGTGGTGCTTTAGGTGCAACAAATTATTGGGGATTACCTGGCGGTTCATCAACTTCTGGATTTGCAAGTGGCGGGGCAGGTGGAACAGGAAGCACTACTGGAACTGCAACAAACGGTGGTAACGGAATTTCTGGCGGTGGTGGTGGCGGTTCACAAAATGCTTCTGCAACTGTTGTTGGCGGTAATGGCGGTTCAGGATTTATTGGCGGTGGTGGTGGTGGTGCTGGTACTTCAACTGGTTCTCGCACGGGCGGCAATGGTGGTTCTGGTGTAAACATTTTTACAGGAGCTTCATATACTGGCGGCAATGGCTCTAGTGGAACAAATGCTAACGGTGCTGCTGGTGGTGGTGCAGGCATTTTAGGAAATGGCAATGCCGCATCAGGAACTACTGGTGGGGCTGGTGGACTTGGTGGCGGAGGCGGTGGCGGTGGAGTTACTGGTGGTGCTGGTGGCAACGGAATCCTTTACCTTTACTATTAGGAGATAAAATGACAACATCTATTTATAACAACTCATCATTTAGTGATTCTCCTTATGGACTAAAACTACAACAAACCTTTTCTAGTGCTGGTACTTTCTCAGTAACAATCCCAACTGGAATTCTACGAGTCTATGCAGTCTGCATTGGTGGCGGCGGTGCTGGTTCTACTCAAACTACTGGCGGTGGCGGTGGCGGTGGAGCAGGTGGGTATTCCGCAGGGTGGACTTACATCTCTAACACGGTAACTGTCGGAGCAGGTGGAGCAGGAACTTCAACTGCTGGTGCAGGAAATAACGGCAATCCAAGTATTTATGGAATGGTATTTGCTGGCGGTGGTTCAGGTGGCTTGAATGGAACTGGTGGCGGTGCTGGTGGCGGTGCAACAACTCCAACTGGTAACACTTCTGCTATTTCTTACACTGGCGCACCTATTGCAACCGCAGGTGTTACTGGCTATGCAGGCGGTGGTGGTAATTCAGGTACTGCTGGTTCAGCAGGTGTTTCACAAGGCGGCGGTGGCGGTCTTGCAGGTGCTACAGGTACTCAAACTGCTAATGGTGGCGGCAGAGGACTTATCTGCGGCGGTGGCGGTGCAGTAGGAACGGCAGGTACAGGCACAGGTGGAGCAGGTGGAACTGGTGATTTTTACGCAGGCGGAAATGGCTCAACTGGAACTGGTACAACTTTTGGTGGTGGCGGAGGCGGTGCTGGTTACACAGGCGCAGGAGCCAATGCTTCAGCAAATAACGGCGGTAACGGCGGCTCTGGCGGAGGTGGTGGAGGCGGTGCTTCTACTAACGGAACTGCTGGCAATGGCGGTAACGGCGTTGTCTTTCTTTACTACTAAGGAGCAATAATGAATTACAGATACGAATATCTTTCAACCTGTTGTAATACAGGCTACATGGAGACACGCAATGAAAATGACCCACAGGTTAATACCGTATGCGTTCAATGTGGGCAGGGCGGTTACGAGCTAGTCAATCAAACTCTTATTTCAGGAGAATAAATGTCACAGTTAATGTATTACGACACAGTTTCAGGGCAGTGGTTGCCTGTCGTAGTTGGGGCGCAAGGATTAACTGGCACACAGGGTACATCTGGGCTACAAGGAGCTCAAGGCACTAGTGGTCTTCAAGGTACAGCTGGTAGCCAAGGAACTACAGGTTTACAGGGCGTACAGGGCATACAGGGCGTACAGGGAACAACTGGTGCGACAGG
>Ga0208497_1000331_pt1 | contig 23314 bp, 20 predicted proteins | sample CryBogCBE25Aug07_FD_184555 | JGI IMG/M metagenome (GOLD analysis project Ga0208497, IMG submission 184555) | Freshwater microbial communities from Crystal Bog, Wisconsin, USA - CBE25Aug07 (SPAdes) | ecosystem: Environmental > Aquatic > Freshwater > Lake | place: Crystal Bog, Wisconsin, USA...
CCCTATGCAATCTTTTTCTAGATTGTGAAAATAATTGTTACGAGCGCACTCATCATGATTGCACCGGATTGTGCTTGAGTCAGGACTCCATTTGCGGTACCCAATGTGACTGCCGCTGCCGGAATGCCCAGCTGTGCACTAGCAAGCAGAACATATTTCTTAGGTTGACCAAATAGGGCGCTGGGGGCATGTGCAAGAAGTGCGCCTACACATAGCAGGAGAGCAAGCCAGAGTGCATCGCGGGAGTGAAAGGTCTGCCGAATATCTATCGAAGCGCCTAACCAGACGAAGTAGAGCGGGGCAAAGAATCCCTCACTCACCCCAAATAATTGGCGCGCTAATCTGCGCGGCACTCCAACGCTGGCGATTGCAACACCCAAACTGAATCCTGCGATCATCACTGAGGCGTGGAAGTGCAGGGCCAGCGCCGCTACCAAGAGCAGCAGGGCAAGGCTAATTCGCAGCTCTAACCCGAGATGATCTTCTTTCGAGAGGTCGTGCGTTCGTGATAGCCATCCCTTGCTCTTGGCTAATTTCAAAGCAAAGTAGATCAAGGTTGCTGCTACCAGCACCAATAGCGCTCCCTCAGTTGCCTGCAACCTTCCGCTGCGTTGCGTCACAAATGGAAGTGCGAGGAAGGCAATGGCATCTGCCAAAGTGACTTGCGAAATAAGGATGCTAATTGACTCAGAAGGGTTCAAGCGATCGACAAGTGGAACGACGAGCGCTGCCGAACTCGAGAAGGAGAGGATTGCGAGCAACTTCCAATTCGAGAAGTGCACGAGTTGATCAATTGTGACTCCCACGAGAATGGAGAGGGCGAAATTTGCGAGAAGAATCCAGAAAGCCTTTACAAAAGATTTCTTAGTGATGGAGCGATAGTTAATGTGGCTGCCCACGGCAAACATCAGCAGTGCGAAGCCAACGGTAGCCAGTAGCTTCAGCGTTGGGTCTTGGTAGGGAATTTTCTTCAAGCCGCTCACGCCAAAGAGGGTCCCCACCAGCAATTCTCCGACTGCCACCGGAACTCCCCACCTCTTGGGGATCCGTAGAAGCGGGCCAGCAAGGCCCGCAACTATGAGCCATGCGAGCAGTTCTATCGTCATGAGAGTAAGGCTAGACCTTCGTCAGCCGCTCCTCGGTTGCCGATTCTGTTGTGGCGTTAAATGCGAAAGGGTGCGGGAGTGGCTTTCAACTTCGGTACCTTCATCTTGGCGATAACGCTGCCGGGGGATGGATGGCAGTACTGGGCGATACCCAAATCACTGGTCACCGAAAGGAAGACGAAGGCATCTTCAATGGTGAAGCCCCATTCATCGACTAGCAAGCGGGCGGCCTCTTCACACGCGTTCTGGAGAGCTTCATCGATGCTATCGACGCTCGTACCGTGGGTAATCCAATAATCCTTTGATTCGGTGATTGGCCAGCCGCCAGTTTTACCCTTGATCAGATCCACTTTGATCGTTGCGGTGCCACCAATCTCGACGCCAGTTCCTGAAATCTCTCCATCTCCCATCGAAGCGTGCATATCTCCGATTGCGAGCATCCCACCGGGTTGAAAAACGGGGAGGTGGATTGTTGCTCCGATGCGATTTTCATTATCGTCAAGGTTTCCGCCGTGGCGAGCCGCGGCAAAGGTGCCGATAGAACCACTTTCAGGCGCTACTCCGATCACGCCAAACATAGGGCGCTGCGGCCATGAAACGTGCTCATTCATATGGACCGTTCCATCTTCAACGCGGAAAATCTTTGTATAGGGCGAGCTCGCCTTATGGATCAATTGCCCCCACTCAGGGATGCACATAGCAGCGCCCTGCTTTCCAGGTCTGATATCGATCAGCGTTACCGATAGCGAATCGCCGGGCTGCGCACCGAGAACTTCAATGGGGCCGGTAGCGCTATTTACACGGTGAATATCTAACTTCTCTAAAGTATCTGACTCGCTCTGCACTTGACCGGTAAAACAATCCCAGGTCTCAATCTCGAGAACTGTGCCGGGTTGCACCGAAACAACGGGCTGCATATCCGCACTAAATTCCCAAATATGTTGATCGCGCGAGATGCTCACTGACACCTGATTCTCCTTCTGCTAGATATGAATTAGTTAGAAATGTTCTCGGGGAAGTGGCAGGCCACAAGGCGCGTGCCGATAGTCATCAACTCTGGTGAATCAGTGCGACAAATATCTGTAGCCTTTGGACAACGTGGGTTAAATGCGCAACCGGCAGGTCGATTGATTGGATTAGGGATATCGCCCTTAAGAATGATCCGCTCACGCGTATCTTCAGCGCCCATGCGGGGGTTAGCCGAGAGTAAAGCTTTTGAGTAAGGGTGAGCTGGGCTCTCATAGAGGTCATCCGCATCAGCCAACTCAACGATCTTTCCAAGATACATCACTGCAATGCGATCAGATACATATCTGACAACACCTAGATCATGCGCGATAAAGATGTAGGTCAGATTCAACTCTTTCTGCAAATCTTTAAAGATATTGAGAACCTGGGCTTGGATCGAGACATCGAGCGCTGAGACCGGCTCATCTGCAACTACTAGACGCGGGTTTAACGCTAACGCGCGAGCAATAACAACACGTTGACGTTGTCCCCCTGAGAATTCATGTGGATACTTTTCATAGGCGTTTTCATCGAGGCCTACGCGCTTAAGCAGTTCCTTAGCGATCGCTTCCCGCTCCGCCTTTCCTGTTCCATGGATGCGCATCGGCTCTTCAACTATCTGGCCAATTTGGCGACGTGGATTGAGTGAGGCATAAGGATCTTGAAAGATCATCTGGAACCTTTTGCGCAAGGCCCGGAGCTTCTTCTTGGAAACTTTAGCCAGATCTTCACCCTCAAAGAGGATCGTTCCATCCGTCGGCTGCTCCAGCCGGACGATCATGCGACCGAGGGTGGACTTGCCACACCCAGATTCGCCGACAATGCCTAAAGTCTCACCTTCACGGATTTCGAGGTTCACATTTTCGACAGCATGCACAACTTCCTTGCTGCGGAAGAAGGCGCTTGAGAGCTCGTAATTCTTGGTGAGCCCTCGAATCGAGAGGATCGTCTCGCTCATCGCGCCGCCTTAACTAATACGCAGGCGGCGCCGTGACCATCTGCATCAATAATGAACTCGGGAACTTCCTTGCAGGCTTCACTAGCTAGCGAACAACGATCTGAAAAGGCACAGCCCTGAGGGAGATTTAAGAGGGAGGCAGGCTGCCCTGGAATCGCCTCAAGTCTCTCACCGCGAACACGATCTAAGCGCGGAACGGAGTTCATTAACCCTCGAGTGTATGGATGCTGCGGATTGGCGAAGAGCGCCTTTTTGCTGGCCCGCTCGACAGGGCGTCCTGCATACATGACCAAGACTTCATCTGCGATCTCAGAGACAACGCCCATATCGTGAGTAATGATGATGATCGAAGAGTTATGTTGCTCTTGCAATTTCATCAGGAGATCCAAGATTTGCGCCTGAATCGTGACGTCAAGTGCCGTGGTGGGTTCATCTGCGATCAGCAACGCGGGGTTGAGGGCCAAAGCCATCGCAATAATGGCACGCTGCCGCATTCCTCCGGAGAATTCATGGGGGTATTGATCGACGCGGCGTTGTGGATCAGGGATTCCAACATCATCCAGAATCTGAATGGCGCGCTCTCGAGCCTCACTCTTGCTGAGAGTCGTGTGCAAGCGAATCTGTTCCACAATATGCCAACCGACGGTATAAACAGGGGTGAGTGCGGTCATTGGATCTTGGAAGACCATCGCGATCTCTTTACCTCGGATCGCACGCATCTGCTCATCGCTGCGCGCAAGAAGGTCCTCACCCTTAAAGATGACTTCTCCGGAGATACGTACATTTGCATCACGTACTAGACCCATAACTGCATTCATGGAGACCGATTTACCGGAACCAGATTCTCCAACGATTCCGAGAGTTTGTCCGCGTTGCAACTCAAAAGAGAGGCCGTTTACAGCTCGCACCTCGCCTCTGCGGGTATCGAATGAGACGCGCAGATCTTTAACTTCAAGAATGTTTTCGTTAGACACGACGCACCCGCGGATCCAATACTGCGTAGAGCACATCTACGACCGCATTCATAAAGACTACGAAAAAGGCGGCATACATGACAGTTGCCATGATGACCGGGAGGTCGAAGTTCTGCAGCGAATCAAAGGTGAGCTTGCCAACACCCTGAATTCCAAAGACAACTTCGGTTAGCAAGGCATACCCACCAACTAGCGCTCCGAAATCTAAGCCGAAGAGCGAGACGATCGTGATGAGTGACATGCGCGTTGCGTGCTTGTACAGAATGCGCTTTTCACTTGCTCCCTTCGCCCGTTCAGTCTTTATGTAATCCTCGCTCATAACGACGAGAATCTCGCTACGCAGAACTCGCACGTAGATACCGGCATAGAGAACTGCAAGGGTTAACCAAGGAAAGATCAGATGTAAGAACCACTGCCACGGGTTGACGCTTAGTCCCACGTAGCCCAGAGGCGGCACCCATCTAAAAACTGAGTTATGCAACTTGGACTGAGTTACAAGGTTAACAACTTCACCGAGCCAGAAGACAGGGAGTGATACTCCAACGATTCCCAAGAAGGAGATTGTCGGGTCCAGCCACTTTCGTTTTGAACTGGCAGCCAAAACTCCAAATGTGATTCCGAAGAGGAGCCAGATAATGGCCGCTCCTATGACGAGTGAAAGAGTCGCTGGAATCGCCTGTGAAAGTTGAGGAATCACCTTTGCTCCACGATTTACATACGATGTTAAATCGCGCGAGATAAAGAGATGTCGCATCATCGAGAGATAGCGAATGGGAAGCGGCTTATCCAATTCAAAGGAGTGACGCACCTGCATCAAAGTCTGCTGATCCGCATTACGCCCGGCAATTCGGGCCGCTGGGTCTACTCCTGGTGTGGCAAAGAAAATAAGGAATACCAAGATTGAAATAGAGACCAGAACAAAGACCATCGCACTAAATCGACGTCCGATGAAAGCAATCATGCATCACCCCTTGCACGAGTCTTAGGGTCTAGGGCATCACGGACTGCATCGCCATAAAGATTGAGCGAGGCGGCGGTGAGCACTATCAAAAGGCCGGGAGCTATTCCCACCATTGGTCGGGTGTAGAGCAATCCCAGTCCATCATTGATGATCGTTCCCCAAGACGCCTGAGGTGGTTGCACGCCGATAGAGAGGAAGGAGAGCGCCGACTCAGTAAGCATGCAGAGGGCAACGATGATCGGGATAAATACAAGAACGCTGGGAACGATATTGGGAAGAATTTCACGGAAGATAATCGTCGAGTCTTTGGCACCGCTACCGACGGCGGCACGAACAAATTCTCGCTCGCGTAGAGCTAGCACCTGCGCGCGAATCGGCCGCGCTACATAAGGAATGTAAACAATCCCGATAATGAAAATTGGAAGGGCAAAGGATCCGGGTCCAAGATGAATAAATCCAATGGTCAAACCCGATGTAAGAAGAACCACCGAGAGACTAATTGCGAGAAGATATACTGGAAAAGCCCAAATGACATCGAGCAGGCGCGAGAGAACAGCGTCGATCCAACCTTTGCGGTACCCCGCAATTACGCCGATAAGTAGAGCTAAAACAATGCAGATGATCCCTGCCGAAACTCCAATCAAGAGAGTATTGCGCCCTCCGTACAGCAGACGCGAGATAACAGCGTCGATCCAACCTTTGCGGTACCCCGCAATTACGCCGATAAGTAGAGCTAAAACAATGCAGATGATCCCTGCCGAAACTCCAATCAAGAGAGTATTGCGCCCTCCGTACAGCAGACGCGCCAGCACATCTCGCCCTTGACCGTCGGCGCCTAGGAAATAACCGCGCAAGTTCCAGGTGGGCCCGATGGGAGTTACCCCAAGTCCGAGTCCCGTAGTGGACGGTTGTAAGACTGGAACGACCTTTCCGCCGATAGTTGTCGTCGCATCAAGGGTCGAGTTAAACGGATTGGTGTGAGCAATGAAGTGAGAGTAGATCGGGGCGAGCAGAGATATTGCAACAATAAATCCGAGAATTGCTAACGAAAAGATCGCGCGCTTATCTCGCCTGAGATTGCGCAAGGCAATCTTCCCCGGTGATTCGGAGAAGATCGCCTCGCTACTCTCTTTGATAGCCACGGTGATTGGCTTGGCCGGGCCCTACTTAACCTGCAGTTGGGAGACGAACATCTTGTACTGGAGTGAGAAGTGATAGTTCTTCGTGCCAGATGAGATGAAGTCGAGTTGCTTTGGCGTGAAGGCGACCGCTACCGGCGCATCCTTCATAACCTGCTGGTCAAGCTGACCCCACAGGGCATTTGCAGCAGTTGGATTTGTTAGGCCCAGTGACATCGCCTTCTGCATCTGAGCATCAAATGACTTGTTGCAATACCCAGCCATGTTGATCGATGAATCAGAGTTAGGAGTGAAGGAGGAACATCCCAAGAGCACATTCAAGAAATCTGAGGCAGCTGGATAATCTTGGTACCACTGCGTGACAGAGATCTGCACCTTGTTCTTCGTATTCTGAATGTAGGTGAATTGAATGTTTCCAGAGATTGGCTTAACAGTGGCCTTGTAACCGATTGAGTTCAAGACAGATTGCAGGTAAACACCCATCTGCTTATTGACATCATCATCGGAGACAACGATTCCAACTGCCTGACCCGCTGTACCAGACTGCTTCACCAAGCTCTTAGCTAGCGCTAGATCTGGTGCCGTCCACGTTGTAGCCGGCTTATCTGGCGTTGCTCCCTTGGTGTAACCGCAGTAGTCAACGTGGCCAGGGAAGTTCGGTGGAAGGAATGAGCAGACTGGAGCTGCAAGCTGCGATCCGCCAAAAATCTTCACCATCGCCGCGCGATCAATTGCGTAATTAACTGCTTGGCGAGCCTTCACATTATTGAATGGAGCCAGGTTGGTATTCATAGGTAAGTACCACATGGCAGTTAATGGATTGACGTGAACCTGAGAAGCATATTTTGTACCGATCTCATTGAGACGATCGGCAGGAATTGGGTCATAGACCCAATTAGCTTGATTATTTTCGACAGCAGTTACCTGAGCTGTTGGTGTAATGCCGAACTTGTAATCAATTTCATCAGGATATCCCTGAGGTTGTGCGTCGTGTGACCACTCTTTGAAGTATGGATTGCGAACCATTACCAGCAACTTATTTGGATCGTACGACTTGAACATGTATGGACCAGTAGTTGGGATAGGAGTTGTACCGGCATCCTTTACAGGGGCTGAAGCAGGGTTAATTGCTGCGTGTGGCACAGCCAACTTAGAAGTAATGGTCTCATCTGGTGCAACGAGATTGATGACGATTGTGTTCTTCTTAGGATCTACGACTACGCCCTTATCGAGCTTGCAGGTAGCAGGGGTCTTGATGCAGGTATCTGCGCCGACAATTCCGTTGTAGAACGAACCTGCCGTTGGTGAATTGACCTTAAAGATACGCTCAAAGGAGGCCTTAACGTCGGCGACTGTCACAGGTGAGCCATTAGAGAACTTGATGCCACTGCGGAGAGTAAAGGTGAGCGTCTTTCCACCATTGCTCATGACAGGTAGCGCGGTAGCGAGATCAGGAACGATCTGGAAGGAGGCCTTGCCATCGCCGTACTTAAACCCGAGGAGACCATCGTACGTAGCTTGGTATAGCTCCCAGTACTGACCGGTGTAGTTGACCTTGGGATCAAGTGTTCCCGCAGCGGCTGCTGCTACAAGTGTGACTGTTCCACCAGCATGTGATGCATCGTATGGAGCGAGTCCAGTGTCCGCTGCAGATGCAATTCCTTGACCAGTGAATACAGAAGCGGCTAAGAGCGCGCTCGATATTGTTGAAATGATGACTCGCGAACTTTTACGCACGTTGATCCTCCATTGGAGAGTGAGGAAAAATAATCCCATCGTTGAGATGATTTCCCAGGTGAAGAGTGAGAGGATGCTAACATGGCTATAGAAAATCTCAATTCCAAGTCAGAATTATTTCCCACTGCGCAGCGCTATCTTTCTAGAGAGCAACACAATTTTTCTTTCTCCTCTTCACATCCAGTCGCTTTAGTGGTAAACCCCGGAGAGTTTGTGCACGTGCAAACGTGGGATTGCTACCGCGGCGCAATTACTAACGCTGAAAACGCTTTACTTCCCATAGATAGCTCGCTGATCAATCCTGCGACGGGACCAATTTTTGTAGTGGGTGCCCAACCCGGAGATACCCTCTCTGTCACCCTGCACGAAATCATTCCAGGTCCTCGGGGTGTCGCCCGAACTTATCCAGGTGAGGGGCAGCTACATGCCACTCTCGAAAAGCCCTTTGCGCAGTTCTTCGATGTGACAGATGGGCTGGTGACCATGAACGAGCGCGTCTCCTTTAAAGCGGCTCCGATGCTTGGTGTAGTCGGGTTGGCCCCTCGCTCTGGCGAGATTTCGACCATGCCCGCTGGAAAACACGGTGGAAATCTAGATAACAACAAGAACACCATCGGCTCAACCATTCACCTTCCTGTTCAGCACGAAGGTGGATTGCTCGCCATCGGCGATATGCACGCAGCGATGGGAGATGGCGAGATCTGCGGGACTGGCATTGAGATTGCGGGTGACGTCTTGCTCTCCACTGCGTTAATCAAAGGTATAGGTACTGAGTACCCAGTTACAGAGACTGCAAACTCGTGGATTACATATGGCGTCGCACCAGTCGAGGACCTTTATGGAGCGATGCAGATCGCCTGCGAAGAGGCAGCAGGACTTCTAGTGAGTCAATGGGGATTTAGCGCCGAAGAGGCATTCATATTCCTCTCCGTTCAAGGCAACTTGGGAATTGCGCAAGCAGTTCATCCCGCGAAGGGAACTGTCATCGCAAAGATGGAGGTCCCAAAAATTTCAGCCTGTCCAAAACCCTTCAAGGTTGCTTAGATACCTCCATGACAACTGGAACAATGAAGTGGAAGCACGGCGAGACTTGGTATCGAATAGAGGGGGACCTCAACAATGGTCAAACACCACTTGTTCTATTGCACGGTGGTCCTGGTGCAGCGCATAACTATTTGATCGCAATCGCCGAAGCGGTTGCGCCAACTGGAAGAGCGGTCGTTCTCTACGACCAGATCGGCTGCGGACTTTCTACACATTTACCCGAGGCCCCTAAAGAGTTCTGGACACCAGAGCTATTTATGGAGGAGTTGCAGCTTCTCGTAGAGCATCTAGGTATCAGCGAGAACTACTTCCTCCTCGGTCAATCATGGGGTGGGATGCTTGGGATGCAATTTGCCACGCACAAACCGGCTGGGTTGCGCGCACTCGTCGTTGCAGACTCCCCCGCCGGAATGAAGATTTGGGTAAGTGAGGCCAATAAATTACGCGCCTTACTTCCCGAAGAGGTAGAAGCAACTCTTCAGCTCCACGAAGCCGCGGGGACTACCGATTCCGCCGAATATATCGCGGCGATGGATGTCTTCTATGCGAAACATGTATGCCGAGTGCCTATGCCTCCTGACGTCCTCGCTTCCTTTGCACAGATGAGTGAAGAACCCACGGTCTATCACACCATGAATGGACCTTCTGAGTTCCACTGCATCGGCTCTCTCAAGGATTGGGATATCCATGATCAACTGCACAAGATTTCGGTGCCGACTCTTCTTTTGAGTGGCGCTTACGACGAAGCTACCCCAGCGATGGTCCAAGAGATTCATCGCCGCATTCCAAATGTGGTGTGGGAACTCTTTCCGCTCTCTTCCCACATGCCTCATGTCGAGGAGCCAGAACGTTTTGTAGGAATCCTTAATTCGTATCTGCAAACGCACGATATTTCTGAAGAGTGAGGTAATTGGAATGTCCCAGTTCTCAGAAGTATTAGCGTTGAGCGAAGAGTTTTGGGGATGGCGATCTCACCAGCAACCGCGCTCTCACGATGATATTCCACGTATCGAGCGCCCCATCGATTGGCTTCCGCGCTGGTCGCACTCCGATGTAGATGGGTACCGAGCGACCCTCGTCGACTTTGAAGATCGCCTCGCAAAAATCTTCTCGTTCAACTCCATCGACGCAGCAGAGGATCGTTCTGAGTGGGTCGATAAGGCGCTGATGCACAGCGCAATCTCGCGTGTGCGTTGGGAACTCGATTACTTAGAGATATGGCGCAGAGAACCTGGGTTCTACATCGATCAGACCGTAGGCGTGATCTTTGATCTCTTAACCCCGCAGAAGATTGATGGCAAGACCATCGTCGATATCCGTAGAACTTTGCAGAACTTTGAATCGACTTTAAGTAGTGGTCGCGAGAATCTTGCTGGGTATGCCTTTCGTGAACTAGCTAATGCTGCAGTAGAACAACTGGCAGAGATTGAGAGCCAGTTAAACGAAGTTGCCCACAACCTTTTGCCCTATGTAGCAGAGGTCGAACATGAGCCCTTCTTGCACGAGTTTCAGGCCGGCGGAGTGGCTCTCGCCGAATACCGCGGCTGGCTCTCATCGCAAGTGCAAAACTTCCCGCCCTTCAACGCTATAGGCCCCAAGGGTTTTGAATGGTTTTTACGCAATGTTGCGCTCAATCCGCTCTCAGTAAATGAATTAATAAGTATCGGTGAAATCGAATTCGATAGAGCAATATTTCTGGAGACGGTGACTCAGAATCGATACACAAATGTTCCACTCCCTCCACTCCCAGAGTCGGCGGCATCTCAGAGCGCCGACGAGGCTCGCTTAGAAGAAGAGGTGAGAAAGTTTTACGAAGCAGAGAATCTTCTAACGCAACCCCACAATCTAGGCCAATATCTCAACGCCCCTCGCCCTGCCTATCTAGAACCGTTGCGTTGGCTGGGCGTTACCGATGACTTAACCGGCCCTTCTCGTTTGGATATTGATGGAGTCAGTTACGTTCCTGAACCCCATCCCGAGATGCCATATTTTTACGCTGCAAATGCCCGCGACCCTCGAGCTGGAATAGCCCACGAAGGCGCGCACTATAAGCAGCTCGCCCTCTCATGGAGGAATCCACGTGCGATCCGCCGTCACTACTACGACTCAGGGGCGAATGAGGGAATTGCGTTCTACAACGAGGAGCTCTTGCTGGCGGCGGGTCTCTTCGTTGACAAACCGCATTCACAAACTCTGATGTATAACTTCATGCGGTTGCGCGCTCTTCGGGTAATCATCGATGTCTCGCTCGCCAGTGGCCAGATGGATATTGAGACTGCCACCAGATATCTAGCCGAGAAAGTTCCTGTGGATCTTGAGACTGCACGCGAAGAAGCGACCTTCTTTGCGGGCTTACCTGGTCAAGGGCTGACCTACCAGATTGGCAAGGTTCAGATAGTGAAATTGTTGGCAGATGCCATCAAGATAAAAGGCAAGGATTTCTCGCTCCGCGAATTTCATGATTATCTCTGGAGCAATGGAAATCTACCGATCTCACTTCTGCGCTACGAACTTCTGGGCGACGATAGCGATCTTCGCAAAGTAATCGGCCTCGATGAGGCTGACGATGCGCGGATAATTTGGGAGAACGTCCGCAAAATGTTGGATGCCTTCATGGAGAAGAATCGCCCGCTCGCCGACTCGTATATCAGCGCTGATGTCACTTTGTGGGATTCAGAGGAGCGCGAACTCGTCCATACCCTCGTCGGGCTCAATCAATTGCGCGACCGCAGACCTACCGATGGCAGCGGTCCAGTGATCTTGGGTATCGACAACATCAAGCCCGTTATATCGGTGCATGGTGATTTAGCTATTGCGCGATATGAACTCCACGTCCGGACCGAGGGCGGAGTGCACGATGAATATATAAGAAATACAGCGATCTGGCGCCGCGAAAACGGGAAGTGGTTGTGCTTCCACAATCACGAGGATAAATTAAATATTTGAGCCCTAAATAGCCCTAATTGTCCTAAATGTATTGCCTTTCCCTAATTGCGCCCTTACGATTCCCGAGTCCAAGATTTTGGGCAGCTAGCGAAATGGAGAACACAATTGGGAACCCTCAAACTAGGTAGGAATCGATTCGCAGCTATCGCCGGCGCGGTAGCTCTCGTCTCTTCCTCCTTGATCCTGCAAACCACCTCAAGCAACGCTGCTTCCGAAAGAGTTCTTGTCATTGACTCAGAGTTCAATCACAAGACTTTAGATCCACAACGTGAATTTGAAGATGGTGGAAATATGATGGATCGCGCCATCTATGACACCCTTTTGACGTTCAAGGGAAGCGATGCCTCGAAGCCAGTACCTTCTATTGCGCTCTCATACACCGCAAATGCCGACTCAACCGTCTACACCTTCAAATTGCGTAAGGCTGCCCGGTTCTCAGATGGCACGCCTCTTACCTCTGCTGATGTGGTTTACTCATTTGATCGCCTGAAGAACATCAAGGGAAATCCTTCATCATTGATGGATGGTCTCACTGCAACTGCTCCTGACAAGTACACGGTGATCATCACCGCAGATCAGCCAGATACGGCTGTTCCTGTCAAAGTTGCTGGTCCTGAATTCGGTATCGTCAACAGCAAGTTGGTAACCGCTCACGGTGGTTATGCACTCGTCGGAGCAGATACAAAGGACAAGGCCGAGAACTTCTTGAATACAACCTCAGCTGGTAGCGGTCCTTACATGCTCTCGAAGTTCAGCCTCACCACCGAAGTTGATCTAGTCGCCAACCCTAAGTATTGGGGAAAACAACCTGCTTACTCGAAGATCGTCATCCGCAACACCACTCAAGCTGTACAAGCTCTTGATGTACAGAAGGGTGTTGCCAATATTGCCCTCGATCTCTCTCCTAAGCAGACAGACAGCTTGAGCGGAGTGAATGTCACTGCTGGTGTAAGCACCACAGTCTGGTTCCTCTACTCCAACGCAAACCCGGCAATCTCTTCCATCACTTCAGATCCAAACTTCCAGAACGCAGTTCGCTACGCTCTGAATTATTCGGATCTCACAGCCTTTGCTGGCAAGGGATCAATTCAGGCTGCTGGAATCATCCCATCGGCGTTCCAGGGCGCTCTCAAGCCTGCGGATGCGACTAAGCAGAACATCGCACTCGCTAAGGCAGACCTTGCGAAGACCGCTTACAAGGGTGAGCCAATTGGACTGCGCTACTGGGGCGGCGGAGCTTGGGAAGGCATCTCCTTCGATGACTTCGCAACCGTCATCTCTTCACAGCTCTCTGCAGTTGGGATCAACCTCAAGTTGGAGCCAACTCCTGTTGGCGACGCTCTGACTACCTACCGCAACGGAACTGACACCATGGGACTTTGGTTCTGGGGCCCAGACTGGCCAGATTCCAGCAACTACAGCACCAACTTCGGTCCTGGTGAGAAGGTTGGCTTGCGTGCCGGTTGGGCTGCAAATGCTGCTCCTGAAGTCACTAAGTTGATTAACGCTGTTGCCATCGAATCAGATGCCAAGAAGCGCGCTGCGCAATACCGTCAATTCCAATTGGATCTCAATGCGAACTCACCATTTATCCCATTGATCCAATCGCCTGCAATCTTGGTGTCAACTAAGAATGTAATCGGAATTGCAACAAATCCAATCTGGAAAGTTAACCTAACTGAACTAAAGTAAGGATCTGTTAGTTACTTGAAAGATCTCCTTCGTCGTCGCACCCCATCAGAGAATTCTGGTGGGGTGCGACGCAATTCCCTCGGCACTTTTATTGTTCGTCGCGTCGCCATCGGAATCTTGCTCATGCTCGGAATTACCTTCATCTCTTTCTCAGTCACTCAACTAGTACCTGGCGACCCCGCAGCCCTTAACTTGGGGCAGAGCGCGATGAGCGATCCAACTATCGTTAAAGCGTGGCGGGTAAAATACGGTCTTGATAAGCCGGTTCCGGAGCAGTACATCATTTATATCAATCACTTAATTCACGGAGATCTCGGCCTCTCGCAACAATCTCGCAGACCGGTCTCTTCGGATCTCAAGGAGTATTTCCCCGCAACCTTCGAGCTCGCCTCCGTTGCTATCTTCTTCTCTCTTATTTTTGGACTCCTCTTTGGAATCATCGCAGCCATCACCCGAAATCGATGGCCAGATCAAATCATCAGATTTGTAACCCTGACCGGTGTCTCGGTTCCAACATTCTGGCTCTCGCTCGTCTTCTTCTACCTCTTCTACTTCAAACTCTCGTGGTTCCCATCAAATGGACGACTCGATCCAGGCACCGATGCCCCCTCGACCATCACCGGGATGTACACCGTCGATGCGCTCTTGCATGGCCAGTTCAGCCTCTTCTGGCAGGCCTTTAGACATCTGATGCTCCCCGCGATCGTGCTTGCGATCTACACCATTGCAGTGCTCACTCGCTTTACCCGCGCATCGATCTTAGAAATCTTGCACAACGATTATGTCCGAGCAGCTCGCGCGAAAGGCTTACCAGAATCTCTGGTTATCCGTCGTCACGTTCTTCGACCAGCTCTTCTCTCGATCGTGACAGTTGCTGGTGTTGCCTTTGGAAATCTCCTCGCTGGTTCGGTTCTCGTAGAGAACGTCTTCTCGTGGCCCGGCATCGGCCAGTATGCCTACCGCAGCTCGATTGGGCTCGACCTGCCCGGAATTATGGGCGTCAGCATCGTCGTGGCAGGCATATTTATCATCATGAATCTCTTGGTAGATATCGCCTACCGTTTCATTGATCCAAGTTTGAGGCACGGATGAAGAAGAATCCGGACTCTCCTCTTCGCCAACCGCTCGCCGTTATCGGCGTAACTATCCTTGCGATTTGGATTCTCATCGCGATATTTGCCCCTTTGATTGCTCCCTCCAATCCCATCGCGCAGAACTACGGGCAACTCCTGCCCCCTAATTCCCACAATTGGTTTGGGACAGATTCCGTAGGCCGAGATGTCTTAAGTCGCGTGATCTATGGAGCGCGTATCACCCTTCCCCTTTCGATGATGCTGGTCATTCTCGCCATGATTGTTGGAACGGTCATCGGTGCGATTGCAGGTTACTTCGGCGGGTGGATCGATGCGGCGTTGATGCGATTTACCGATGTTGTTCTCGCCTTCCCAGGAATCATCCTTGCAATGGCGGTCGCTGCCGCGCTCGGAGCCGAACTTCGTAACGCTGTCTTCGCCGTAGTTCTCGTCGCCTGGCCAACATATGCTCGCCTCGTACGAGGATTAATTCTCTCAAGCAAGAATGCCGACTACGTGACATCAAGTCGACTGCTTGGAGCTTCAACGACGCGCGCTCTCTTCGTTGATCTACGCCCAAATATTTCTGGCCCAGTATTTGTTCTCGCTGCACTTGAAGCCGGAAATGGAATGCTCCTTCTCTCTGGCCTCTCCTTCCTCGGACTCGGTGCTAGGCCTCCATCAGCAGAGTGGGGAGCAATGGTCTCTGCAGGAGCTAACAACTTTGATAAGTGGTGGTTGGCAGTCTTTCCAGGTTTGGCGATCTTGACTGCCGTACTCGCTTTTAATTTCTTAGGAGATGCCTTGCGCGATATTTTGGATCCCCGGACTGCGAAAGCGCTGCGGGAGTAATCGATGAGCCTCCTCGAAGTTCGCGACCTAAGCGTGCAGTTACAAACGAAGACTGGCTTCGCAACTGCAGTCGATCGCCTCTCCTTCACCGTATCTGAGGGAGAGATCCTCGGAATCGCCGGTGAGAGCGGGAGCGGTAAGACGATGACTGCTCTTACATTGCTCGGGCTGCTCCCACAGCATGCCAAGGTATCGGGCTCGGTGAAATTTAATTGCCAAGAGCTCGTGGGCCTCTCTTCTAAAGAGTGGCAGAAGGTGCGTGGTGCACAGATCGCCATGGTTTTTCAAGACCCTATGACCTCACTCCATCCCATGTTGAGTGTCAAAGTTCAGATGACCGAACATATGGTTACCCACTTGGGAATTTCGCAACAGCAGGCGCTGGTTGACGCTGAGGAACTTCTCGCTGACGTACGGATTCCTGATCCCAAGAAGGCATTGAACTCGTACGCAGGACAGTTCTCCGGCGGAATGCGCCAACGTATCTGCATCGCGATGGCCCTTGCCTGCAAGCCAAAACTCCTACTTGCAGATGAGCCTTCAACTGCTCTTGATGTAACTGTGCAGGCAGGAATACTGACGCTGCTTGATCGGCTGCGCCAAGAGCATCAGCTCTCCATCATCTTCATCACCCATGACTTGGGAGTCCTCTCATCGATCACCAATAAACTCTTAGTTCTCTATGCGGGACGCGAGACTGAATCTGGAGCGACTTCGACGATCTTGCAACGCCCCCGCCATCCATATACCCAAGGTCTTCTAGATTCACTGCCTCAGCCCGACTCGACAGAGAAATTATTGAAATCCATTGCAGGTTTTCCCCCTGAACTCGGAAAACAACCCGTTGGGTGTGCTTTCGCCGAACGTTGCAAATTTGCCGAGACAAAGTGCAGCGGTAGCGAGATCAATCCAACGTTCTTGGGTGATCAGCATAAATTTATTTGTGCCGTTGATCCCTTTGCAGAATCTGCTCTTCGTGGGGTGAAGTCGTGAGGCAAGAAGAGACAATTCTCCAGTTGAGCGATGTCAGTGTTACCTATAAGCGCACTGACCGCACGAAATTGACCGCCGTCTCCGGGGTTGATCTCACCCTAAAGCGCGGGGAGATCCTGGGTCTTGTCGGTGAATCCGGTTGCGGTAAATCCACGCTTGGTAAGGCAGCTGTCGGCATTCTGCCCACCTCTGGCGGCGAAATTACTTTTAACGGAACTCCCGTTGCTCCATTGACGCGTTCTGTTCGCTCGCGCGAACTCCTTAAATTGCAATTAATATTTCAAGATCCTTACTCCTCTCTCAATCCCCGCCGCAAAATTGGTGACCAGCTCATCGATGGGCTTCTCAATTACGGTGTAGATGCCGAAGAGGCACGCGAGAGCAGCGCTAAATTATTGGAGCGCGTAGGTCTTTCGCGCAGCACTTTGACCAAATTCACGCACCAATTCAGCGGTGGGCAACGCCAACGTATTGCGATTGCACGTGCGCTCACCTTGCAACCGGAAGTAATCATCGCCGATGAACCCATCAGCGCTTTAGATGCATCGGCACAAGCGCAAGTAGCCAACTTGTTGGTTGAACTCGTACAGGAACTCGGCATGAGCATGATCTTTATTTCGCATGATCTATCTGTGGTCAGGCAGATTTCAGATCGGACCGCTGTCATGTACCTCGGAAAGATGGTCGAGGTCGCAGATACTCGCGAGATTTGGGAAGACCCTAAGCATCCGTACACAAAGGCACTTATCCAGGCAATTCCACGGCCGGATGGAAAAGGCTCAATGCCGCTGGAACTGCCCGGAGATGTACCTGATCCACGGGTGCCGCCATCGGGTTGTCGCTTCCATCCCCGCTGTCCGGTTGCGATCGCAGAGTGCAGCACTTTGGAGCCAAAGATGACGCTCACAGAGGCGCGCTGGAGTTCGTGTCTGCTTAACAATGAATTGCGAAAGGTGGGTTCCTAGATGTGGTTTAGCAACGGACATATCGTCGATGTGGCTTCGGGGGAGGTGCATCGCGATCGCCATTTTGAGGTCATCGACGGGGTAATTCAAAGAATTCAAATTGATGCTCCTGATGCGAGCACCCAATCCACTGATCTTGGCGGTCAATACGTCATGCCAGGGATCATCTCGTGCCACACCCATCTCTCAGTTGTCTTTCCCTTTAGCGAAACCGACGAGAAGGAAAATCCCGCACTCACTGCATACCGCTCAGCAGAGCGAGCACACGCGGCGCTGCAGGCAGGTATCACGACTATTCGATCGGTACACGAACAGAATCAAGCGGATTTACTTCTGCGCCGGGCGATCGCGCGGGGATGGACAACTGGTCCTCGTATTTTTGGTGCTGGGCGCGCTATCTCGACTCCCAATGGTCATGGCGCAGGCGGTGACTGCTCATATGCAGAGGGTTTCGAGGGTTTTTACCAGGCGGCGCTCGGTGAGTTGGAAGCAGGCGCAGATCACATCAAGATCTTCATTACCGGTGGCCTGGCTCATGCTGGCGAAAGTCCAGATAATCCCGAAATGACCGATGGTGAGATCGCAGGCGCTGTTAAAGCAGCTCATGAACACGGGACCTACGTCGTTGCACACTCCGGCGAATCAACGGCGATCATGCAAGCTCTCTCTCAAGGCGTGCGAAGTTTTGAGCACATTTACAACCTCAATGATGAAACCGCTGCCGCTCTTGCCTCCAACGGGGCATTTGTGACGCCTACCCTTTGCGTCACCCGCTCTGAATCATGGATGCGGAAAAATCACTTTGAAGAGCACTCCATTCAAAATGCGCTGCGCGCGAGTGAACGCCATCTCGAGAGCGTTAAGCGCGCTATTCGCGCAAACATTCCTATGGTTAATGGAACTGACTACCCCCCTGGGGATCTTGTCGACGGTTTGTCAGCCGCTCTCCACGAGATGTTCTTAATGCAGGGAGCCGGACTCACCGTCCAACAAACTCTCGCCTCGATTTCTACGACTGCGGCTGCCCTGCTGAATCAGTCGAAGACCTTAGGTCAGATTGCCCCGGACTACTTTGGTGATTTCATCACGGTAAAGGAAAATCCATTTCAGAATCTAGATACGCTCCGCGATATAACCAGTGTCTTTCAAGGTGGCGTAAAAGTTCGTTAGGAGATCGTGATGTCCCAGATCGAGAGCTACCAACTAGCTCCCCAGCTCTCTATTTCCCGGGTCGTCACTGGCCTCTGGCAGATAGCCGATATGGAGAAGGACGGCGAGCTCCTCGATCCTGCAGCTACCGCTGCTTTTATCGAACCTTATGTCGTGGCAGGATTTAATACCTTTGATATGGCTGATCACTACGGGTCGGCAGAGTTAGTCGCGGGGTACTACAAATCTCATGCCCCTTCGGGTAACCAAGTAAAACTCCTCACTAAATGGGTACCTAAACCGGGAGCGGTCACCCGCGAGCAGGTACGCGCTGCGGTACAGGAGCGGCTCGATCGCCTCCAGAGCGATCGCGTTGATCTGCTGCAATATCACGCGTGGAGCTTTGCAAATCCCTACTGGCTCGACACCTTGAGATTTCTGCAAGAGCTCAAAGAGGAAGGGCTTATCGGCGCACTTGGCACGACCAATTTCGATACTGCGCACCTACGGATTGCGAAGAGCTCTGGCATCGAAATAGTTTCGAATCAGATCTCGTACTCGCTCGTCGATCAACGCGGCGGCGGGAAGATGGCGGAGTACTGCGCCGCACATGGCATTGCAATCTTGGCCTATGGAACTCTCTGCGGTGGATTTATTTCAGAGAAGTGGCTCAATAAGCCAGAACCTGGTGCAGCAGAATTATCGAACTGGTCGCTGATGAAGTACAAGCGATTTATCGATGCCGCAGGAGGCTGGGATAAATTTCAAAGCCTTCTTCGCACGCTTAAGACCGTGGCGATGGAATCTGACCGTTCAATTGCCACGATCGCCAGCAAGTACCAACTTGGCCAAAAGGCAGTTGGAGCGGTGATCGTTGGAGCGCGGTTGGGTGAGAGTGCGTACCTTTCAGATGCTGCCTCGCTCTTTAGCTTTGAGATCTCCGAGGCGCAACGTGAGGCGATCACCAACGTTCTCGCTACTCTGACTCCAATCCCCGGGGACTGTGGCGATGAATATCGCAAGCCTCCATTCCTTACCGCGTCGGGAGATCTCAGCCACCATCTCGAGGAATTTCCTCCCGTCTTCATACCCACGGAAAAGAATGGGCGTCGTTACATAGACTCCGGAACCCCGTGGGAGTCGATCGCTGGGTACTCGCGAGCCATTCAGATTGATAAGCGGATCTTGGTTTCAGGAACGACTGCGACGCATGGGCATTTCTCGGTAGGCGCCGGTGATCCAATCGCACAAACCCATTTTGTCATCGACAAGATTGAGAGTGCACTTAACTCATTAGGAGCAAATTTGAGCGATGTGGTGCGCACCCGCATCTACGTAAGCGACGAGGCAGATTGTGATGCAATCTCGCGAGTTCACGGTGAGCGGTTTTCCGAGATCAGACCAGCAAATACTTTGGTAGTCGCTAAGCTCATTGGGTCGCAATATCTAGTCGAGATAGAGGCTGAGGCAGTAGTCGAATGAAGAAGGTAGAACTCGCTCCAAACTACTGGATCTCCCCTGTCATCAAAGGGGGTTGGCAGTTAAGTAGCGGCCACTCATTGACGACCGGGATCTCTGAGGAGCAGGCGATCGCCGATATCTTGGCCTTCGTTGATGCGGGAATCTCCACGCTGGATTTTGGAGATATCTACACCGGCGTCGAATCCTTAGTCGGAAAAGCTCTGTTGCGCTTAAGAGAGCGTGATGGTCAGGATGCTTCTTTGAAGGTCCAGCTGCATACTAAATATGTCCCGAACGAGACCTCATTGGATTCATACGATCGGCGCGATGCACGTGAGATAGTGCTTCGCTCCCTCGAGCGACTTGGCGTAAAGCGCGTAGATCTCGTCCAATTTCACTGGTGGCGATATGAGGCCAAGCACTACCTTGGTGCGCTCGAAGAACTCTTCGCTTTAAAAGCCGAGGGGTTGATTAGAGAAGTTGGTATCACAAATTTCGACCTTGCTAGAGTGGAAGAGATGGTCGAGGCCGGATTGCAGCCGGCTAGTATTCAACTGCAGTACTCCCTCCTTGATCGCCGTGCCGAAGGTGGTCTGATCGATTACTGCTCAAGCAAGGGAATTGGGGTTCTCTGCTACGGAACCGTGGCGGGTGGATACATCTCGGAAAAGTATGTTGGCGCCCCTGAAAAATCTGATTTTGAGACGCGCTCCAACGTTAAATACCGATTGATTATTGAGGAGTTTGGTGGCTGGGAACTCTTCCAAGAACTTCTCCAACTCTTGCAAAGGATCGCCGAAAACCACCAGACAGATATCGCGACAATTTCATCAGCCTTTACGTTGAGTCAGCCGGGTGTGACTGGAGTAATCGTCGGAGCTCGCAACCTCAACCATCTCACCAACAATCTTCAGATACCTGAGATCGCCTTTACCGATGCAGAGAAAGCTGCGATTGCCGAAGTCTTGGGGAAATCATCAGGACCGAAGGGTGAGGTTTACGGCCTCGAAAGGTACGACGAGCGCCATCGCAACATCATGCATACCAACAACAATTAAGTAAGATCGTTAGCATCCAATTTGACGGTACTTATTCGCTCGATGCGCATTACCAATTTCTCATCTGGATCAGGACAGGCGACTAAGGAATCTATCTCCAACCAATCATCGTCCGGGAGTTGCCGCGCTTTAGCGGGCAGCAGTGGGATGACCGAGGAAATGGCAAACAAGCAAAAGTGCTTTCCTTCGGGAATTCTCACCTCTGAACCGTTGGTCACTTCAAAATAATCGCCAACAGAAAGTCCGCATACTGAGCGTCCCTCTATGCGATCGACAACTATCCGCAGATTGAAGAGCTCCATCTATTTCCCTCCTACTGCACGCTAACCTGCGCCGATATTATCAACAATGAGCGTTTGGGCGTATCCCGTAGAATCTCCCGCATGTCATTGATTAATCGGGAACACCTCAAGAGTTTAATTGTGAAGGAAGAGCAGCGTTTCTTGGATCTACACCCTAAGAGTGGTCTGCTCTTTACCCAAGCAAAAGAGGTGATGCCAGGTGGTGTCCCTATGTCATGGATGGCGAAATGGCCCGGTGCCTATCCGATCTTTGTCGATAGCGCTCAAGGCGCACGCTTTACCGATGTAGATGGATTGGAATATGTAGATCTCTGCCTCGGTGATACGGGCTCAATGACGGGACATTCGCCCGCACCGACGGTCGCCGCCATTAACGCGCAACTCAAGCGTGGATTAACGGCAATGCTTCCAACGGAAGATGCTGTCACCGTGGCATCGGAACTGGCGCGGCGTTTTGGTCTACCACTCTGGCAATTCACTGTTACAGCAACAGATGCCAATCGCCACGTGATTCGCTATTCACGCTTGATCACAGAGCGCTCCAAGGTAATAGTGATTGATAAGTGTTATCACGGTTCAGTAGATGAGACCTTTGCAACGCTGGATGCCTTTGGAAATACCGTGAAGCGACAAGGAAATCTTGGAGCTCCTGTGGATCTTTCTGAAACCACCCGAGTCGTCGAATTTAATAATCTTGCAGCGATGGAGGCGGCTCTCGCGCATGGCGATGTAGCGGCCATCTTGATGGAGCCAGCAATGACGAACATTGGGATCGTACTTCCCGACGAGGGGTATCTCGAGGCGGTTGGTGAACTCGCCAAGAAGTACGGCGCGGTCTGGATCATTGATGAGACCCACACCATCTCTGTTGGTCCTGGAGGAATGACAGCGCTTCACGGACTGAAGCCCGACGTACTCACTATCGGAAAGGCAATTGCCGGTGGAATACCGACCGGCACATTCGGCATGACCAGCGAAATTGCAGCGCGTATCAGAGCGAAGGTAGAGCGCGAACTCATTGACACTGGTGGAATCGGAAGTACCTTGGCCGGCAACGCGCTCAGCTTGGCGGCGATGCGGGCAACGCTCACCGAAGTTCTTACAGATAGCGCTTTTGCTCATATGGTCGAGCTCGGCCAACTCTGGTGCGATGGAGTCGATGCAGCAATTGCAGAATTTGACCTCCCCTGGCACTGCTCTCGTTTGGGCGCGCGCGGTGAGTACCTATTTCAATCGACCGCGCCGAAGACAGGCAAGGAAGCATCAGATGCGGGCGACTTTGAGTTAGAGCAGTACGTGCACTTGCGTCTGCTCAACGATGGATTCTTGATCACTCCATTTCACAATATGGCGCTGGTTTCACCTGCAACCACGCGAGCCGATATCGAAGCACATACCAAAGCCTTTCGAGCAATGTGCGCAGATCTGGTCTCCGCTTAGTGGACATCAAGAACCTACTAAGACCGCACCGAACGATTCCACATACCAGTTGGACTGCACCATCGCGTTGGTCGCTCACACCGGCGCGAGTAGTCATACTCGCATTTGGTCTAACCATCTTCGGCTTCGGTGAAGCGCTACTCATTCAATCGACTCTGGGTAACTCTCCTTGGGCTGTCCTCTCACAAGGGCTAAGCCGACATACTCCTCTCTCCTTAGGGTGGTCGACATTCTTCATCAGCATTGTGGTTCTCCTCGGTTGGATTCCTTTAAAACAACGTCCCGGCTTTGGGACTTTGGCAAATATTGTTGTCATCTCCACCGCCTTACAGATTGGAACAGATCTCTTTCCGATCGAGCACCACACGCTTTGGATTCGATTTGCATATGTCTTTGGCGGCATCGCCCTTATCGGTTGTGGCTCCGCCTTTTACATCACGTGTGGCCTTGGGCCTG
>Ga0208497_1000336_pt1 | contig 23048 bp, 26 predicted proteins | sample CryBogCBE25Aug07_FD_184555 | JGI IMG/M metagenome (GOLD analysis project Ga0208497, IMG submission 184555) | Freshwater microbial communities from Crystal Bog, Wisconsin, USA - CBE25Aug07 (SPAdes) | ecosystem: Environmental > Aquatic > Freshwater > Lake | place: Crystal Bog, Wisconsin, USA...
CAGTTTTCCCGCTTTATTCTTAATGGCAATTTGACCTATTCTTATTTGACATAACGCCAGTTATACGCAAGCCGTCAGCTTTAAGCAAAATCTATAGGGGATTTTTTTACCCACAAAATCGAAAAAGGGGGTCATTACTTTATACCCACCGCATGGGGGCGCTTTTTAGAACACAGCACTATGCAAAAAAGTCTTTTACAAAACCCCAAAAAAATTTTAGGAAATTTAAAACTATGTTAGTAAGCACTAACTTAATAGCTAAAATCAACCAGTTTGCACTTTATAGGGTTTGTGCTAAGATCAAGCATCTTTAACTTTTAGGGGGTTCTATGCGTCGATTTACACCTGACCCTCTGTTCTATTCTATTGAGTACAAAGCTACCAGAATTAGAGCGACAGAAGATGAAATTGAAAGAATTTACGATGCCGCGTTCTGCGGATTGACTGGCGATACTTTGGCTATTAAGGCAGGGTTTCTACCTAAAGAATTTGCCATTTTGTGCCAATCTGACCCACAAGCAGAATTAGCGGCTATTCAGGGTAAAGCTGATAATGAAGCGCAAATTAGCACTGCACTCAATCGCAATGCTTTGGGCGGTGACACTAAAGCAGCGTTAGAAATACTCAAGCATAAGCATGGCTGGGTTGCTGCCAAACCAGAAGGTGAAGCCAATCAAGAAATTCGCATTATTGTGGAAAATACGCTACCTGATCCAACCCAGAAAAAATAATGGCAGATACCCGCAGGGTTAAATTACCGGTGTTACATTCAGGGCAAGAAGCCCTGTTTTTACAGCAAGAAAGGCTAAATGTCACTCGCTGCGGGCGGCGCTGGGGTAAAACACGCTTTTTAGAATGGCTTGCAGCCAGAGGCGGAAGTAATGGCCTGTCCGTTGGCATTTTCGCGCCCGAACACAAACAGCTTGCCGAGCCTTGGGATCACCTGCGCGATATGCTTGATCCCATCGTCAAAAGTGCCAACCGCAATGACGGTACGATCAAATTGATCGGCGGCGGTAAGATCGACTTCTGGGCATTAAACGATAATGAACTGGCCGGGCGGGGGCGCGAGTATGACCTAACGCTGATCGACGAAGCGGGGTTCACCAAGTCACCTCAGATGAAAGAGGAGATTTGGTACAAGTCCATCAAGCCAACCATGCTGACAACTCGCGGGATTGCATGGGTATTCAGTACGCCCAATGGCGTAGACCCCGACAACTTCTTCTGGGCAGCGTGTAATGATGAAGGGATGGGCTTTAGTTCCTTCCATGCGCCTACCAGTACAAACCCTTATGTTCCGCTTGATGAGTTGGAACGCGAGCGCGTCCGCAACCACCCAATGGTGTTCCGCCAAGAGTATCTGGCCGAGTTCGTTGACTGGTCTGGAGTGGCGTTCTTCTCAATTGATAAATTGCTGGTAAACCAACAGCCAGTACCCTACCCTGATAGATGCGATGGCGTGTACGCCGTAATGGATTGCGCGGTCAAAGGTGGCAAAGAGCATGACGGAACAGCCATCGTCTACTGCGCGATGAACGCCCACTTGGGTATTCCGATCACCATCCTTGATTGGGACATCGTTCAAATCGACGGAGCGCTGCTCGAAACATGGATTCCTAGCGTGTTCAGCCGACTAGAAGAATTGGCCAAAGTGACCCGCGCCCGACATGGCGTGGTGGGTACATTCATTGAAGATACGGCTGCTGGCTCGATCCTCTTGCAACAAGGCCGCAATCGAGGCTGGAATGTGCATGAGATTGATAGCAAGCTCACTCAGGCTGGCAAGGACGAACGCGCGATCAGCGTGTCGGGCTACTATCATCAAGAAAAAATTAAGATTAGCCAGTGGGCATACGACAAAGTAGTTAAATTTAAAGGCCAATCGCGCAATCACTTACTAAATCAATTGGCATCGTTTAGAATTGGGGACAAAGACGCCGCCAAAAGATCGGATGACTTATTGGACGCAGCGATATATAGTATTGCGATTGGTGTGGGCAACAAACTTGGGTTCTAAAGGAATAGATAATGGCCGAAATCAGCGTAAATAGCAGCAATTTACCTTCACAACTAATGCAACTGCTAAATGCTGATGCAATTGAGCCGGGTACACCTGCGGGCTACGAGCTTTGCAAAATCATCTTTGAATACCACCCGCTGTCAGCCAAAATCATTGAAAAGCCAATCGTATTGGCGCTATCCAAACCCCGCGTCATTACGGTGGATATGCAGCCAAAAGAAATGCTCATCAAAGCCTTTATGGATGAATGGCATAACCTAGATGTAACCAACATCATTCGTGACGTAACCTTTTTGAAGCGCACCTACGGCGTGGCCGCTGTAGTCTTTGGCGCTGAAGGCATACCGACTGACCAGCCAATTGATCCTTGGTTGTTGCCTGACTTAAATATCTACATTAATAAGCTCGATCCATTGAACTTGGCTGGCTCAACAGTCACCAACCAAAACCCGAACGCGCCTGACTTCCAACAGCCTAAAGCCTTTATTACTGCTGCCGGTCAACCGTATCACCCAAGTCGCAGTTGTATTGTGTTTAACAACACGCCGATCTATTTGGCATTCCAATCTTCAGGCTTTGGCTTTACTGGCCGTTCTGTATTCCAGCGCGCCCTGTACCCACTCAAATCATTCGTTCAGTCGATGATTACTGACGATATGGTGACAACGAAAGCGGGTCTTTTGATTATTAAACAAAAAGCCGCTGGGTCAATTGTCAATCGGCTGATGCAACAAGCATCGGGTATTAAACGCGGATATCTACAACAAGGTACAACTGGTAACGTATTGTCCATTGACGTAGATGAAGATATTGAGTCTATTGACCTAAACAATACCGATACAGCGATGACTACCGCGCGCGATAACATCATTGCCAATATTGCGGCTGCTACAGACACTCCTGCCCTATTGCTCAAGGACGAAGCCTTTACTAATGCCTTCGCTGAAGGTACTGAGGACTCTAAAGCTATTGCCCAGTATGTCACTGGTATTCGTAATGACATGAGAAGCCTGTTTGATTTCTTTGACAAGATCGTAATGCACAGAGCTTGGAATAAGCAGTTCTTTGAGGCGGTGCAAAATAAATACCCTGACATTTATGCCAATAAGACCTACGAGGAAACTTTCTACTTGTGGAAAGACGCCTTCAAGCCCTCTTGGGAAAATCTCATTGAGGAAACCCCAAGCGAGAAGGTCAAGATCGAAAAAGTCAAATTAGAGGGTATGACTGAAATGTTGCGTACCCTATTGCCAGTCATTAATCCAGAAAACCGAGCATTGGCGATTCAGTGGGCGCAAGACAACTTGGCTGAGATGCCTGAGATGTTCAAATCCACCATGCAGCTCGATATTGATGAAATTGCTGAGTACGAACCACCTGTACCCCTCTCCGCACCGACTGAGCCACCAAGTAAGGAATAAGCGTGACATTCTACGAATGCCTCACTGCGGCAATCAATGATTTCATGCGTTATGGCTTTGATAGCCAAAAACGCATAGATTCTTGGATAAAAAAGCTCCGAGAATCGGCTGTAAAATCATTAATTACAGAAAAACAGATGCAAAAAGATATTGAACGCTCTTTGCACACTGCTTTTAACCGTTTAGTGACCAAAGGCGGCCTTGTCAAAGAAGGCGTGGATAAGTTCACTGTTGAGAAGCTATCGCCTAAAATGCGGGCAGAATTAGACCGTCGCATCATGGCAAGCGCCAAATTGATCCAATTTAATCGCGAAGAAACGATTAGCAATACACTGCGCCGCTTCGCGGGATGGGCTACCTCAATTCCGATTGGCGGAACAGAAGCCGTAGATAAAGTCGCAGAGAAAAAAGCCATTCGTAAAGATTTGGCTATGATGCCGTTCAAAGAACGCCGCGTTGTAATTGACCAGACTCACAAATTGATTGCTAATATTCGTGACATTGTGGCAGTTGATGGCGGAGCAATCGCGGGTAAATGGCATAGCAACTGGAAGCAATCAGGCTATGACTATCGCGAAGATCACAAGGAACGTGACCAGAATATTTATCTCATTAAAGGTAACTGGGCATCGGAAAAAGGATACATCAAGCCGATAAGTGGATATACTGACGATATTACGACTCCGGGCGAGGAGGTTTATTGCCGGTGTAGATATCAGTACATCTATCATGTCGGAAAGCTGCCAGAAGAAATGTTGACAGCTAAGGGTAAAGAAGCGTTACAATCCAAGAAAATTACATAGGGTTAACCCATGCCAGCAACCAGCCCCGCGCAAGAACGCTTAATGCAAGCCGCAGCTCATACTCCGGGTGGCTTTGGTGGCGTTCCTCAATCGGTTGGTAAAGAATTCACTAAAGGCGAAGATGAAGCGCAAGGTGAATGGCTGGAAAAAGTAGCTTTAGCTGAAATGATTAAGCCAGATGATTCAAAAGATATACCCGAAGAACCTACCGTATTGTCTACTCCTGAACTAGAGCTAAAAGAAGATTCTAGCCTCGCGCCCGCTTCCGCACTAATAGTGGCCGGTAAAGATGACGAAGATGATGGTGGCAACCGCGAAGGTTCTCATTTCGTATTAGATTCAGATAATAAACGCGATGAATTACAAAGCATTCATGGCCATTTAGCTGAAATCGCTAAATTGGTAGAAAACTTTAAGGCCAGTGAAACAGTAGCTTCTGAAGTGAAAGCACGTTTAGGTAATGATTGCATGGCTGCCGATGACGCAGCCGTAATGCCAATTGATAAAGACGCTGGCGCTGCTGGCCGCGCCGCAGGCATTATGTTTATGACGCCTGAAGGTCAAACATTACTGATTCGCCGCGGCAATGGCGGGGATTATCCCGGCACTTGGGCTGTACCCGGCGGCCATCAAGAACAAGGCGAAACTTTAGAAGAATGCGCAAGACGCGAATGCTTTGAAGAAACTGGTATTAAGTATGAAGGCGAATTAGAAGTCCTTTATGACGATGGCCAATTTTGCACTTACATCGCCAAAGAAGCACCGAAGATAAAAGTCAATCTCAATTATGAATCTACAGGATTCGATTGGTGCGATCCAGCTTGCCCACCATTACCAATTCATCCCGGCTTAAATGTCGCATTCAGAATCGCAATGATTAAAACTGAATTCGATGTAGCTGAATTGATGAAAGAAGGCGTATTAACTAGCCCACAACCTTATGCCAATATGGATTTATTGGCAATCCGCATTACTGGAACTGGTTTGGCTTATCGTTCAAGCATCGGTGAACACGTTTGGCGTGATCCATCTTTGTACTTGAATGAAGATTTTTTGAAGCGCTGTAATGGTTTAACAGTCATTATGGATCATCCTGAAAGCGCAGTTTTAACAACTGAAGAATTTAAAGATCGCGCTATCGGAAGTGTTATGTTGCCTTACATTAAAGGCGACGAAGTTTGGGGTATTGCTAAGATTTATGATGCGCCTGCAATGGAAGAAATTGCAAGAGGGTTGATACCCGGCGAAGAAGTTAGCACATCCCCGTCAGTAGTATTTGACAATACTGCTGGAAACACTACACTTACTACTGAGACTGGCGAGCCACTCTTGATAGAAGGTGTACCATTCCTTTTAGATCATATTGCTATCGTCACGAAAGCAAGAGGATCTAAAGGAGTATGGGACAAAGGTGGCGATGCTGCTGGAGTACTTTTAACTAACCCTGAGGTGTCTGATATGACAAAAGAAATGATTGAGCCAAAGGCAGATGCCCAAGGCGAAAAACTTGATGCAATCCTGCAAGCAATTGGCAGCCTAGCAACTCGCGTGGACAGCATGGAAAAAAATCTTCCCGCTGAACCGTTGGTTACTGCGTCTGACAAGAAACGCAAAGACGAAGATGAATCTAAATCCCGTAAAGATGAAGATGAAGATGAAGATGAAGATGAAGAAGCTAAGAAAGATGATGATGCTAAGAAAAAGCATCGTAAAGATTCTGAAGGTTCTAATCCAGTAGTTCATGGTAAAGCTGGCGAAATAAAACCAGATGAAGACGAAGATGCAAAATCTGACGAAGATGAAGAAGAAGAAGCTGCTAAGGCTGATGAAGAAGAAGCGAAATATGCTGACGCTCAAGCTAAAGCTGATTCCGTTCTTGCTGCTTTCGGCAAATCTGCTTCACGTCCGTTGTCTGGTGAGGCTTTGATGTCTTACCGTAAGCGTTTATTGCGTGGTTTACAGGCTTATTCCGATTCATACAAAGAAGTGAATTTGAATTCGATCAAAGATGCAAAATTATTGGCCTTGGCTGAAAAGCAAATCTTTGCTGACGCATTGGTAGCTGCTAAGTCACCAACAATGTTCGCTGCTGACCAACTCATTGAAATTAATGAGAAGGATCGTGCTGGTCGTACAATCACTAAATTCAAAGGCGCTATGTCTGCTTGGCTGGATGATTTTAAAGTCCCTCCTATGCGCGCGACACAGTTCCATACTTCTAACAACCAAAGATAAGGAATAAACCATGTCCGCACAAATTTCTTTAAATCCAATGGCTACAACTAATGCTAAAGGTCTATTTTCGACTAACAGCAATGGTTTTACCCAAGGTGATGCACAAGACGATCCAGCAGTTAAGTTTGCGTTAGCTGGTGGCGTTCTTAGCACCGAAGCCACTACTCCACTTTGGGGTGGTATTCCTGTTCAAGAATTTGTACCTGCAAGTGGTAGCGTTTTAGGCTCTACAATTTTGCAAGCTAATAGCGAAGCAGTACCACAAGCTATTTGCGTATTTAACCAAGCATTCGCTGGTATCACAACTCCTCAGTCTACTGCTCCTTTGTATTCCCCCGGCATGACTGTAAATTACTATCGTTTAGGCTCTGGCGCGCGTATTCCACTCGCACTCGATCCAGCTTCAGTAACTTTAGAAGGCGAATTAGTAAGCACAACCGTTTATTTTGATTACACAAATAACTGGTTGACAGCTTCTATTCCTTCAGTAGGACAAGCAGCTTTGCCTGTTAAAGTATTGAAACTTAGCACCAGTAATAACAAAACCGTTTCCTATAATGGGATGACAGGTAATGCTAACTGGGTTACCGATGGTTACGTTGCCTTAGTGCAAATTTAATAAAGGAAAATTACTATGTCAGGCTTCGCACCTTCATTTGTAACAGTAAATCCGCATTTCATGATGCCTGAGCTGATTATGCAGTACAGCTTGGCTTCTGGTGCTTTCACAACACTTGCAACAGAAAATCCAATGCCACGCCTTGGCGAAGCTGATTTGTATGTGTACGCTAAAAAAGTTCAGTTGACAACTCAGGTTTCAGCTAACCAATCGACTGCTAACCAATTGCCTAGCGCATCGGTTATTCCTTCGATGATGAGTACAGCTACTTATCGCCTTCAGACACGCGCTCAGTATGACAACTTCGATGAAGCTGCTACTGGTGCATGGGGCTACGCATTGCCACAAGCTATGCGTTTGGCTGCACGTCAAGGTATCGCTCAACAATTGCGTAACGCTCTCCTCTACGGCTACAACCCAGCTAACGGCGAAGGCTTGCTCAATACTGATGGCGCTACTACAGCTAACTTAGGCGCTGATACCAATGGTAATGTTGGTTACAGCACTTGGGATAGCGGTCAGCTTGCTCAATATATGTTGAACATGATTGGCGCTTTGAAGGTTCGTACACTTCAAATCGGTCAACCATTGCGCTTGGTTTTCCTTGCTCCTCAGCGTTTTATTAGCCAAATCTCTTACTCTGGCGTAGTGTCCTTGACACAATTCCAACGTATCGGCGCTGGTGTTGAAACTGCTGCTGGCTTGGTAGAAACAGTTGCTCAGTGGGCAGGTGGCGATGATGTATCTTTTGCTGCTGATGACACTTTGATCGGTCAAGGCGCTGGTGGTACTGATGCTATTTTGTTAATTGCTCCAGAATTAAAGATTCCTAAAGCAAACAACAACATTAACACCAACGTATTTGCTACTTTGACACCAAATATGACAGCAACTTCATTGATGTTGACAGACGTATCAGCTCCAACTGAAATCCCTACTCCAATTGCTGACGGTGGTATTACTACACTGTACACAATGCGTAGCACTTCAGGCTGGGGTATCCGTCCAGAAGCGTTGACGATTCTTTCCGCTGCATACTAAGCATTAGCTTTAAAACAGAAAACCACCTTCCGGGGTGGTTTTTTGTTATAGTAATAAAACATCGTGTGATGCCGATACGTTTTCTATGGGGAGGCCGGGGGTTCAAAAGACCCCGCATCATCGGTTTCCCCACCCCTTTTGGGAGAATTAAATGAAACTTTATGTAGCCAACTGTAGTAAACAGGAACATCTTTTTACCTATATGCTTCCTGAAAATCCACGTCCTTTTTCCCATAGCATCCGCGCGGGAAGCCAAATTGAGATTACTGGCAATCAACCTGAGATTGACTCAGTGGTTAGCCAGCACTCTATTTACGGCCTCATGGAAGCGAAAAAGGTTAAAAAAGGCTTTGGCGCTCTTTGTTATGCGATTGATAAACCAATCAGTATTGAAGCTATCCAAAATGGCTTTACTCAATCTGAGCAAGAGATGGTTGACCGCGCCCAACAAGCTCGTAATGCTACCGCTGCTGCTGCCGATCAAATTTTGCAAAATAAAGCTCAAGAAATGGGCTTAAAGCAAAAATCTGGTTTGGAAGTAGAAATCATTGAAGATAAGAAGAATGCAGCGGATAATGAGCCTAAGTTTAATCAGACCATTGAAGTTGTCCGCGAAGGTGTACAACCAATCAAAGGACGAGGCCGCCCAAAAAGCAGATGATTTTTAGATAATCCAAAGGTACAATGCCCCTATGACAAGTCCAATTACTTCACCTCCATCATTAGCCGGGTTTGAAAACTGGACTAGAGCTGTCATGGGGCTTTCTACCATTGTGATGCCGGTCAATGCGCCCGGCTATGCGTATGCGTATCAGGTAGCTTTAGACCTCGTTCCTTTGGATTTTGCTAAGATGTCCCCAGATATTTACACTTTAACGGTGTACAACATGGGTGGTAGCTTACTGATTCAATGGCAGCAAGATCAGCCCGGACAGACATATTTTGAAGATTTACGCAGAGATTACAACATGAATGGCTTTGTTGCCGGTGTTATTAGCTCTGCTTCTGATGTATCTACTAGCCAAACTTTGGCTGTAGGCCAAGGCTTACAGAATTTAGATTTAATCAGTTTACAAGCAATCAAAAACCCTTATGGCCGTCAAGCTATTGCCTTTATGCAAAGCCTCGGTACTTTGTGGGGATTGTCTTAATGAAATTGCATTTAGGTGTTATTGAAGTTCCAGAACCAGAAGGCGGTACATCTTATACCGTAGGTAAGGATTTGGAGGAACGCTATGGCGTTTTTTCGATGTTTTACAACACTTATGAGAAGTTCATTGCTAAAGAATTAGAGGAAGATGCTGGGCGCGCATTAACAAATATGTTAAATGGCAACCCAATAAGTGACCCCTTTGGGAATGCTACTGAAGAAATTGATAATAAATTTCATTACTTCATTACATCCAAAGAGATCGAACAAGTTGCTGGCCAATATGGTGAGCAAGGTATTCCAACCCAAGCGGCTTTGGAAGGGTTAACCCTTAGAACTGCTGGCGGTAAAACCGTAGGAAAAGTTCGTAAAGGTCAGAAATTCAAGAAAGTACAGGGTGCTCGCCGTCCGTCCTTTATTTATTCTGGCGTATTTGAAGCCTCTCTTAAAACATGGGTTAGCACATGAGCGCTATTGAAGCCGCCGGCGGTAAAGGACAACTTGCCTCTGGTTTGGCGCAAGGCGTCAATACAATTTCAGAAAATCAGACCGTTAATTTTACGCTCTATGTAAAAATGGTTTTGCCCCTTGATGGATATATATTTTGGGTAAATGCCAGCCTTTTGACTGATTCGGCGCTTTATAACGCTACCCAATATAACCGTTTGGAATACGACAATCCGCCAACTCCGCTTCCTAAGCGGCAAATAACGGCTCAAGGATCGTTGCATTATGCGACTGAAGTAAATCAGCTTGAAGATCGTCAAGCATCCTTTAACGACATCATTTTTACTTCTTTGCAGCCTATTACAGACTTTAATGAAGTAAATCCTTCATTAATGTATGTCGGTACTTTTGAAAGCATGAAGTTCGCATTTAACACCAGAGCCAACTTTTATAAGGCTGCTGATCTTTATCATTATCGCGGCCATGCTTTGTACTCCATCATGGATACTCAACTTATTGATTCCATGACCGGATTCGATACCGAAAATGTTATCGTATCCAATAGTCTACCAATCTGGCTGACTTTGAATCAATACTTCCCAATGTACCCTTCATATTTGGTAGGCCAAAATATTGCCCCTCCATACGCATCGGTAGATATTGACCCAAGACAGACCATTGCTTTGCAATCTGCGCCATTAATTACGCGAAATAGCTCCCATTACCAGTTGGTAAAGGATACGGTTAAGATTACAATATATGGAACTCGGAACTATAATGCTTTGGATTTCCAAGACTATGTGCTTCAATACAGTATGGATACTGACAATATTGGCTTGCTCAATATGCCGGTAATTCAAGATGAAAAAGTTACGCAGTCGGATTTCGGAATTATTGCAATGAAGAAAAGTATTACCTTTGAAGTAAGTTATTACCAAAGCCGCGTTCAAGATATAGCTCGTAAGTATATCGAACACGCATTTATTAGCGTTACCCCAGCAGTCAACCCAACCTAGTGTAAAAAAGGAGTTTCAAATGGCAATTACCTCAAACCCAACCATTCAAAATGGCGCTGTTTCAGTTGGAACAGGCACACATTCATTTTTAAATATCGCAACTACAACAGTTATTAAAACCACTCCGGGTCGTATTTGTACTGTTAATGTACTTATTGCTGGATCATCTGTTGGTACTGTATTTGACCATGCTTCAACAAGCGGTCTTGTAACAGCTAATTTAGTAGCCGTAATTCCTGAAGCTGTTGGAACTTATGTAATTGATTTTCCATGCGGCGTAGGAATTACTATTACTCCTCCTCCAACTGGCACTGTTTCTGTTAGCTTCAATTAATTAACTAGGGGGCATATATGCCAAATATTGTCAATGTATCAGTCACACAGCAAGTAGCTAGTGCGCCTTCTCAACTGCAAAGAACAGGCGCGTTAGTTTCTCAAGGTGCGACTACTTTAGCCGCTGGCACAAATCAATTAATTACTCAATTAAGCGATTTGAGCAGCATTCTTACTGGTTCAGTTGATATCACTTCAATGGTATGGGCAACTAACGTAGTTACTGTAACTACGACTACTCCTCATGGTATTCCAAGTGGAGAAACCGTTTTAGGCGTTATCGCCGGTTGTAGCCCTGTTGGGTATAACGGCACTTTTGAAGTTACTTCAACTGGCACTAATACTTTTACCTATCCATTAGCTGGTGATCCGGGTTCTTTAGTGACTCCGGGTGTTTTCACTTTGGAAGATGTATCTGAGTTGGTTGCTATGGCAACTACCTTCTTTGCCCAAGGCGCAAACTTAGCTGTTTACATTCTTGAGCTTGGCGTTGGTAGCCCTGCTTCTGGTGTAACTGCTTTGACCGCCTATTTAATCAATCCTACAGTAAAATTCTATAGCTATCTTTTGCCTATATCTTGGGATACTGAATCAACTGCGGTAGATTTGTTTAAAGAGTATGAAGGCACTACAGCTCAGACTTATTTCTATGTATCGTCTACTTTAGCGACTTACTCTGCTTGGACAGGTATCAAGTCGGTATTCTTGACTTTACCAAGCCCCGCTGCACCTAAAGTTGAATTTAGCACTGCTGCGATTTTTTGGACAACTTTGAGCTATGACCCAAATGCCAGCAATTTAGCACATCCGCTATCGTTCACTTATGTGTATAGTGTAACGCCTTATGTTTTGACCAATACCCAACAAACTTTACTAAAAGCTGCTGGTGCTAACTGGATCGGAACTGGCGCTGAGGGTGGCATTAGTAATACCATCATCCTCTGGGGTACGTTCATGGATAAGTATCCATTCAACTACTGGTATTCAGTTGATTGGCTTTCTATTAATGTCGCACAAGCCTTGGCTGCCGCGATCATTAATGGTAGCAACTTACCTACAAATCCTTTGTACTACAACCAAGCTGGTATCAATACTTTGCAGAAAGTGGCTCAAGCTACTGTCAACAATGGTATTGCTTTTGGATTGATTTTGTCCCCTGCTGAAGTCGCTGCTGTATCGTTTGTCACTTATGTTGGCCAACATCCGGGCGATTACGCAACTGGCACATATAATGGTTTAAGTTTAACCTTTGTTCCATTGCGTGGCTTCACATCCATTACCATCTACTTAACCGCTTCAAATATTCCAGTTTAAGGAGAATGAATAATGGCTAATCCACAAGTAATTCAAGGCACATTAAATAGACTACTTGCAAACGTAGTTTATGCCGACTTTCCCCAGTTGAACGTGACAGCTCCATACTTAGCCAAGGAAGCAATTTCTATTGGCTTTGATGGAGATACATCGCAATTAATTGGTACATTAACTGGCGCTGTTACTAGCCCTGAGCCGTACATTTATGGAACTGCAACAATCCATCTATTGCGTACTCAGTCTTTAGGTAACGCTTACAAAACTCAAATCGAAAACAATACGACTATGGGTTCAGTAACCGTCTATCCTGATTCAGTAGCGCTATCTCCATTTCAGTTGAATAATTGCGTATTGCAAAGTGTTCAAGAAGTGGCTTTTGACGGCACACAAGCGGGCTTAATTATCCGTTTGCGCGGCGTCTATTCTATCAACGCAAGTCTATTTGCAGCTTCTTAATTAAAGGATAAAAGTGAAAATTGATCGGAATTTGAATTTAGTGATGCAAATTCAAACTGCTAAGAATGGCATGATTCATGTTCATTCAGCATCTATTGGCAGAGAGATATTTGAGCAGTTTTATTTAGAATTAGGAAAAGTATTTAGCCAATGTTTTGATAGCGTAAATCAAGCGCATTTAGCCTTGTCTGCGCCACAACTAGCTTATCCAGCCTTAAAGTCAATTGCGATTAAGGCGGGTAACTGGGATGGCGTAGGCGGGGTTAAATTCGGTTTGGTTAATGAGATTATTCGTTTGACTAACGTATTAATAGCAAATGAAAAAGGATGGGAATCTTTACCTTTAGATACCGCCGTTAAACGCGAATTATTAGATGAAGATGAGGAAGCTGAAATTCTTAGCTCTTTAGTTTTTTTTACGGCAATCTCCAAGGTCGCACCCAAGGATTTGAAAAATTCTTTCTTGGAGATGGCGGGTTCATTAAGGAATTGGGTGCTTATCTCGTCGGACTCTACGGCGTACATGAATGGTTTGCCGATATTGACCAAAAAAGAGCCTACTGGAAAGAAAGCGAAGGAATCATCGCTTACTTGCTAGAGTATTTAAGCACCGAAGGATTTAGTGAAATTATGAAAGAAAATGGCGGCAAGTGGGCTGATGCCGAGGAGTATAGAAACCGTCATTTAATTAAAGCGATCAACGATAGATCCTTTTTTTAGCCGATAAAGGAAATAAAACATGGCAACAAAGTCGGTCATAGAAATTGATATTCTTGATGAGAAATTTCAAAATTTCGCTAAAGAATTTGACCGCCTTAAAAAAGCAGTTAAAGATATGCCTAAGGATTGGCAATCAATGGGCGCTGCCGGCGCAAAAGGCGCAACCGCAATAGCCAAAGAAATAGAAAAAGCAGAAAAAAAACAAAAAGATTTTAATAAAGCTGTTCGCGATGGCGGAGAAGCTCTTAAATTAGCCGCTAGGACAAGCGCAAACATAGCAATGAGCATGGCCTCCGCCGCAGTATCGGCGGCCAAATGGATAGCTTTTGGTGCGATTGGAAGCGGTTTTGGCTTAGGCGGGATAGCCGCAAATGCTAGTGATGTACGCCGTCAAGCTATGGGGTATGGCGTTTCAACAGGGCAACTTAGAGCATCTTTAACCCATTTAGCTCCTTTAGTAGACCCAGAAAGCCTATTAACTAATGTGACCGCTTTACAAAGACAAGTAGGCGGTTCAGCTATTTTAGGGCGAATTGCTCCCGGAACAAATTTAAATAAAAACCCTGCCGAATTATTGCCAGATTTAATTGAAGGGGCATTGCGCGTATACAGAGGCGCAGGGCGAAACTGGGACTTAGCTAAAACAACTTTAGAACCTGCTGGTTTTGACATACAAACAATGGTTCGTTTGGACGCTGAAAATGCTAAAAATTTACAGAGAATTTTAGAAGATACTAGAAAAGCCGGCAAAAATTTAGCGGTTACCGATGAAGATAGCATAGCTTGGCAACGCTTTTGGGTTCAAATAAAAGAGTCTGGCCAATTAATTGAAGTAGCTTTTATTAAAAACTTAAAAGTGCTAACTCCTGCATTAGAACAGCTTTCTAAATCGGTAGCTACTGCGGTAGATTCTTTCTTAAAAAATGAAAATTTCGCTAATTGGATTGATACAGCAAGTAAAAAAATTAAAGAGTTTGGCGAGTATTTAGGTGGGGATAAATTTAAAACCGACGTAGATACATTTTTAATTGCGCTTCAAAGACTTGGCGAAGCTGCCTATGCTACAGCTCAATTTTTAGGCCTAATTGATAAATCGCCAGAGCAAAAAGATACTGAACGAAAAAATGCGTCCGATATAGAAATACTACAAAGAGATATTAATAAAGATATCGTAAGCCCTATAAAAAGCATACCTTCAAGAACACACCTATTTAATCCAGCGTTTAACAAAAAATTAGCTGATGTAGACCCTGAATTAGCCAATACAAGAACACTACAAAAAGATACCAACAAAGATAACAACAAAGATATCGTAAACCCTATACAAAGCATACCTTCAAGAGTACAAATGTTTAACCCAGCGATTAATAAAAAATTAGCTGGTGTAGACCCTGAATTAGCCGCAGCCATTCAAACAGCCGGATTTACCCCTATTAGTGGCGTCCGCGATGAAAAATGGGCTAAAGAAAATGCGGCTTTTAAAATAGGCAATAGCTATTATACAAAACAAGGCCGTCCAATAGCTATGACTGATAGTAAGCATCTTACTGGTACAGCCGTAGACGTAGACCCCGCCCAAGTTTCAAAAGGTTCTTTTGTAGAACTCCAAGCCTATTTAGCTCGATATAATCTAAGAGCCTTAGCTGAAACGGATAGAAATCATTTAGAGTTAATTAAGCATGGTGTTTGGCAAAATAAGACCGAAGTGGAAGTTTGCACTGCCGCTGGCGCAGACTTATATATTTCGGGCGCACAAGGCAATGGAGCGATACTTAGAAAATGAACTCAACCGGAAAAACACTATTTCAAGCCGCATACGAGATATCGCCAATCATTTTACAAAATGGTATAGCGACTTTTGCGGGCGGGTATTTGCCAATTACAGCTTTAACTATATTTGGCGATCTAGCTACTTTATTGGGTACAGATCAATTTTTTGCTCATTACAAGCCTTTACCCGGTAGCACACTACAAGATTGGCAAATAGCTGACTATCCTTTTTCAAACTTAACCGTAGCGGCTAATGCGGTTATTCAGCAACCATTAAAGATTAGTATGCTGATGGTTTGCCCTGCACAAAATAATGGTGGGTATTTACTTAAACAACCAATCATAACCGCATTAAAACTGACTCTAGATAACCATATATTGGCGGGCGGCACTTTCACCGTTATTACCCCTGCATATACCTACACCAATTGTTTGCTGACTTCTATTCGGGATATAACTAGCCCTAGCGATAAACAAGTTCAGACTACTTTTCAATGGGATTTTGTACAGCCTTTGATTACAGAATCAGGCGCGAGTAAAATTTTAAATACTGTATTTAGTAGGTATGCTAATGGTTTACCCCAATCCGCAATTAATTTAGAAGGCAGTTGGAATAACACCCCAGTGTCTAATTGATAGGAAACAAAAATAATGCCAAGTATCATTAATTTCAATCCTACGCCAACGGTAAATTTTCAATTTAATCCAGTATTAGATGGTGTTACTTACGTAGCGATATGCACATGGAATGCCTATGGACAACGATATTATTTGTCTATATACGATAATTATGGCAATTTAATAATGTCAAGAGCAATGGTAGGTTCTCCACCAGAAGCCGATATTAATTTGCTATCTGGCTATTTTTATGCCTCTACTCTGGTATATAGAGTTAAAACTAGCAATTTTGAAATTACGCCATAATGCGTTTTTATAAGATAGCCATACAAACAGTAGCAGGGAAAGAAATTACTTACTCTAGCTTAGACTCGGCTGGAGGCAATAACGGTTCGGCTTTACGAGTTGATTTAGACTTATTTGAAACACTATTTCACCAGCCATCGCCTAATAGCATATTGCGGATATACGGTGTCCCCTATAAGGATTTAGGCCAATTGGCAGATTTAAACCCTAGTTATAAAACCAGTGGGAATAAATTTTCTAAAATTAAAATTTCAGTAGGTATGTCAAAAGGACTGCCTTTTGCCAAACCTTATCAAGCCGGGCTAATTATTGACGGAATTATTGAATACGCTTTTGCCAATTGGCAAGGCGCTGAAATATGTTTGGACTTAATAGTTAATTCTAATTTTGGAACAACTTTTAGTAGACCTAACTTATCGTGGGCATGGGAAGATGGGCAAACTTTACAAGAGGCTGTAACTGAAACTTTACAAATAGCCTATAAAGATAGCAATCCAGTAATCACCGGTGGATTTAGCGACACGCTTAAATACACAGAAACGCAACCCGGTATATACCCTGATATCTATAGTTTTTCAAAATACGTCAATAAAGTAAGTAAAACCATAAATCCTAACCCTGAATATATAGGCGCAACTATCGCTCCTACGCCAGATGGTTTTATATTAAATGACGGAACAGCGCTATCCAATAATCTAATACAAATCCTGTATACCGATATGATAGGTAATCCTACATGGAAAGCACCCGGAATAATACAAGCAAAAGTAACCATGCGCGGGGATATGAGTATAAATGATTACATCATCTTTCCTAAATTAACTACTGCAATAAACAATGCGAATAGCACTCAGCAAGTACGAAATTTAATACCCTTTCAAGGTTATTTTCAGATCATATCAATACGACATATCGGCAATAATAGGCAAGCTACTGGCGATAGTTGGTGTACAGTTATTGATTGTGTAGTGACAAATAATATTCCTAATGCAGTTAGAAACCTTCCTATAGTGATAATTTAATGGGTCTATCGCAAAAAATTCCGTTTGCTGTTTCTTTAGCTAACACCATAGATGCTAATACAGAAGCAAACGCGCAAAGTATTGGCCAGATTTTGCCTTGCTCCGTCATAAAGGTGGAAGGCGCAATCGTAACGGTAAACTTTGAAATTCTTGCTCCTAATGGGGTAACAATTCCCCCTGTCACTTGTCCTATTGCTGAAAGCGAATATACCCGCTTACCTATACAAGTCGGCGATAAAGGTATCTGTATGGCTGCCAGTACAAGGCTAGGCGGCATTTCAGGGCTTGGATTAGGGTTAGCCCCTTTGAGTAGCCCAAGTAACCTTGGTGGCCTTGTTTTTGTACCAATCAGCAATAAGAACTGGTTTATTGTAGATGGAACATATTTGGTTCTCTACGGTATCAATGGCGTTGAAATAACTACCAAAGACCAAGATGTAAAGCTGACTTTAAACCACGATGGAATTATAATAGACCTTGCTGGCGGTAATTTAATTGTAAATAATGGCAATACCACAATGAACGGTAATTTGACGGTTAATGGCCTCATTACTGGCAATGATGGTTTTGCGATCAGTGGCGGAACTGGCGGAACTATGAACGTAACTGGAAATATCAACCAAACTGGTAACTTCACCCAAACTGGCACACTTACAAATAATGGTAAAGCTGTCGGTAGCACTCATACGCATGGCGGAGTACAAACTGGTGGCGGTACTACAGGAACTCCGACATGAGAACATACGGCAAAACTGATGCAGGGAAATGGGTAGAAATAACGGAAACTAGCTATATTTGGCTGGCTACATTAGCTCAAACTTTAAGATTAAATTTAGGGGAAAGCCCTTTTTATGCGACGGATGGCATACCTGCACAACAATCTGTTATGAGTCAAATTGCACCTGACGCCGCAGTTAATAAAGCCCAATCTCAGTATGCGCCTTATTTTGCAAGTTTGGCGGTAGTCCGGCAACAAAATGTGACTCAACCAACGTATACTATATCCGCTGTATTTCAAAACGGTACAACAATCCAAACAACGGTGGCAAGCTAATGGCAACTTTAACTTCTGCGGGAGCAATACCCGCAAGCCCTACAGAATTATTAAATGCTGAATTAACAGTCGCTACAGCGTTATCTCCCGGTCTTACAGCTAATCTTCCCGGTTCTTTAGTTGAAGATTTATCCTCAACGGCTGCGGGCGCTTTAGTAGTACAAGACCAAGCCTATGTTGACCTAATTAACTCTATTAGCCCCTATACCGCCAACGCTTTCTTGCTTTATCAATTAGGCGCGGTCTATGGTGTTGAACGAGGCATTGGCGCAAATACTTCTGTTTATGTAACCTTTATCGGCGATGCTGGTTTTGTAATCCCAATAGGTTTTACAGTATCCGATGGCTCTTACCAATATATAGTTCAAGATGGCGGTATTATTGGAGCTTCTGGCCAAAGCGCAGCTCTTTATTGTTTAGCTACTACAGAAGGCTCTTGGGCTGTTCCAGTAGGTACTGTCATTCAAGTCATCACTTCTATTCCGTCTGGTATCACTGTTACTTGTACAAACCAAGTTACCGGTGTCCCCGGCCAAGCAGCTCAAACTTTACAAGCCTATCAAGCTCAAGTAATTCAAGCTGGACAAGCAATATGCCAAGGCACACCAACATTGCTAAAGACCTTGTTAGGCCGCATTTCTGGCGTTCAGCAACGCTTGATCGCAATCAAGGCTTCTGGTGACTTGTATACCATTATTGTCGGCGGCGGTGACCCTTATGAAGTGGCCAACGCCATTTTTAAAGGTTTGTTCGATTTAGGAGATTTAATCGGTTCGGTATTGTTGGCAACGTCTATTACGAAGGCCAATCCGGGCGTAGTAACCACCAACTTAAATCATGGCTATGCTACTGGCCAAGTAATTCAAATTAGCGGATCAGCCGTTACAGCCTACAACGGCACTTATACTATTACGGTTCTTTCCGAAACAACTTTCAGTCTAGGGGTAAACACTACTAGCTATGCCACTTATACTGGCGGCGGCGTGGTCACTCCAAACTTACGCAATATCACTGTATCCATCAATGATTACCCTGATACCTATCAAATCACGTTTGTAAGCCCACCGCAACAAACCATCAATATTGCTTTGACTTGGAATACAACTTCAACCAACTATGTATCCCCAACAGCAGTGGCTCAACTAGGCCAGCCCGCCTTGGCAAACTACATTAACAGCATTTATGTCGGCCAGCCAATCAACGTATTTGAATTGCAAAACGTATTTCAGACAGCAATCGCAGCGGTTATTCCGCCTCCATTGCTTTCACGCATGGTCTTTACGGTAGCAATTAACGGTATTGACGTACCGCCAGACGCCGGCACAGGCCTGATTTATGGCGATCCTGAGTCTTACTTTGAAACAAACAACGCTTCTATTGTTATTACCCAAGGCTAATAGATGATTAGCAAGATTCTTCCTAGCTATCTATACCAACAGTACAATGGCGATCCGGATTTAGAGGCGTTTTTCACCGCTTATAATGAGCTATCACAAAGCAACCTAGATAAGATAAATACGCTAAATCTACCGATTTACACTACTAAGACTGGCGTTTTATTGGAGTGGATTGCTTTAGGACTATACGGCTTTACCCGCCCTGTATTACCAAAAGGGGATTATTTCGATAAAGGCGTTTATAACACCATTCATCTAAATGAAATTCCCTATAACCAAAATGTTCGTGTTGCGCCAACTGACTTTTATCAGGTTACTGATGATATCTTTAAACGCTGCATTACATGGAACTTCTATAAAGGCGATGGTTTTCAGTTTACGATCAACTGGCTAAAACGCCGCGTAGCTCGCTTTTTGTCTGGCATTAATGGCGTATCCCATAATATTGACGAAACCTATCAAATTAGCGTCACTATGGATGCTATGGATGTAGTCACAATTCGTATTGCGCCCGGTGTCAGCATTAAGAAGGGCGGAGCGCTTTTAGATAGTTTTGATTTGAATGAAGTGCCATTAAACGCGCCAACTTTATATACCCCATTAATTCCTACCGATCTAGCTCCAATTTTGGAATCTGCCATTAAGGCAGGTGTTTTACAGCTCCCAATCGGCTATACTTACAACGTAACTTTCTAAGAGATTTGCGATGACTATTCTTTTATTTGCTAATAATGCTAAATCAACTCTAGCCGCGCCTCTCTCTAGCGTATCGACTACTGCCGTCCTTGCTTCAGGTACAGGCTCACTATTCCCTTCTCCTACTACTGGACAAGGCTTTAAGATGACTTTTGTGGATAATGCCACTGGTCTTTTAAATGAAATCGTATTGGTGACAGCTAGATCAGGGGATACCCTAACTATTGTTCGCGCTCAAGAAGGCACTATTGCTCAATCTTGGCTGGCAAATGACTTGGCTGGAATGTATTTCACTGCTGGAACTATTCAGAATAACATTCAGCTTGACCAGTATCAGAATGGTACTTATGACTTTGCAATTGCAACCGGTAGCGCTAACGCCCTAGCCGCTACGATTCCATCGAATTTATCCACCGTTCCTACCAATTTCACCTTTACCTTGCAAGCTGCGTCTACCAATACCAGCGGTGCAACATTGGCTTTAACCATTGGTTCTACGCTTTTAGCAACTAAAGCAATCGTTAAATCCAATAACCAGCCTTTAATTGCTGGCGATATTGCAAGTAGTGGATATCCAATGTGGATGGCGTGGAGTCCTGTCTATGATGCTTATGTTCTTTTGAACCCAGCGACAGGTGAATCTTCTGCGTTAAGCCCAGCTCAATTGCAAGAACAGTTCTATACCTACGCTACTGCTACCGGCGCATCAGATACTATTGCGGTAACAATTCTTTCAACTTTGACTGCGCTATCTGATGGCTTGTTTTTGATGTTTAAGGCGCGCTTTGCCAATGGTACAACTACTCCAAATTTAACTTTGACTTTGGGCAGCACTGCTACAGCCACGACTACTATCGTCAAGGGTAACAATTTGCCGCTATTGCCCGGTGACATACCCGGCGCTGGCTATGTTTGTGAAATGATCTATAGCAGCGTGTATGGTAAGTGGATTTTGCTAAACCCATTCTTTAACCCTGCTTCATTGGGTTCAATGGCAGCTCAGAATTCTAATGCGGTAAACATTACTGGTGGAAATATCACCGGTTCTTATGCCTTAAATGCGGCATCTGCAACATATTCAAGTACAACTTTGCAAACCAATTTTAGTAATTTAACAATTGGAGGTAGCCAAGTTTTATACGCTGGAAATTATAATTCTTATTCGCCTTCCTTAACAGGTGGCGGTGCTTCGGGTACATGGGGAATAAATGTTTCGGGAAATGCGGCTGGTCTTTCGTCTACTTTAGCCGTTACTTCAGGCGGCACAGGCGTTACTTCATTAACCGCTAATTCGGTTTTAGTTGGTAGCGGAACTTCGGCTATCACTGGTGTTGCACCTTCAAATATCGGTCAATGTCTGAGATCAAATGGTACAACTTGGTTTTCAGGGCAAGTAGGTTTAGGTATTTCAGGTGAAGTTTGGCATTCAGTATCACGATCAGTAAACGTCACTTATACCAATCCATATGACTATCCTATTTCAGTCGCCGTTTCTTTTGGCGACACTAGCGGTCAATCGCCAACTTTTCAAGCCTATGTTAATGGCGTATTAATTAGCAGCATTAATTATGACTCAGGTACATATTTTGGTACAACTGAACTATCATTTATTGTGCCAGCAAATCAAACATATTTAGTCTATAACACTATTGGTTATGGCGCTAATGTATGGGCGGAACTTTATTAAGGTTAAAAATGAAACATTACAAAGATAAAGCTGGCAATATATTTGCATATCCTTTAGATGGTTCTCAAGATCATCTTATAGAGGAAAAAGAAAAAGTTACTGATAAACAAGCACAAAAGTTAATTGAAGCTAAACAAAAAGAAGTATTTAATGCGTTAAGTTACGCTAATAAAAGACGCAAAGATTACCCAACAATAGGCGATCAATTAGACGACTTATTTAAAGCGGGCGCATTTTCAAAAGAAATGGCCAAGAAAATTAAATCCGTAAAAGATAAATACCCAAAGGAATAAACTATGACTACAAACTATGGTAGCCCAATCACAGGCACACTTACTGGCACTACTGCCTCGGTAAATGTTGTTGGATTTCAAATTCCAGCGTCAATTGCTTTAAATTCAGCAGATTCAAGTAAAGCAATTTCATTCTCGTTTGATGGCGTTCATTACTACACTGCAACACCAACTGGGTCAATGACAGGCCAAATTTATTATGTCTTGAATTTTCCAGTGAAAACCGTTAAATTCACTGGTGTAGCAAACGATACCTACAGCATTTTGTAAAAAGTCTAGGAACTTTACATGACCATCCTTCTATTTGCTAATAATGCTCAGACTACCCTAGCAGCCCCGATTTCATCGGCGGCTACTTCTTGCGTTTTAGCAACTGGTACAGGCGCAAAGTTTCCTAACCCTAGTGCGGGGCAAGGCTTTAAGATGACCTTTACCGACGCGGCTACAGGCCTGTTGGATGAGATTGTATTGGTCACTGATCGATCTGCTGACGTATGCACGATTGTTCGCGCTCAAGAGGGTACTACAGCCCTTGGATGGACTGCGGGCGATATTGCTTCTAACTATTTCACAGCGGGCGCTGCCGGCTCTTTTGCTCAGATTACCACTAATACACCTACAGTCACC
>Ga0208497_1000340_pt1 | contig 22961 bp, 4 predicted proteins | sample CryBogCBE25Aug07_FD_184555 | JGI IMG/M metagenome (GOLD analysis project Ga0208497, IMG submission 184555) | Freshwater microbial communities from Crystal Bog, Wisconsin, USA - CBE25Aug07 (SPAdes) | ecosystem: Environmental > Aquatic > Freshwater > Lake | place: Crystal Bog, Wisconsin, USA...
TGATAGCTGCCGATGTCGGAATTTGTTTCGGGACGAGCAAGTCCCCTAATGTCCAGGGCGCCGTAGATGGCGACATTTGAGGCAAGTTGATAAGTGGAACTCAAAGAAGAGGTGTCAGTGACAAGCGGGAGGGAAGAACCGATTCCAATTACCGGGCTATTGCTAGCCGGCACGATCGTGAGGGCATTGTAGATGCCTGTGAGAAGTGGATCGGAGGCCGCATTGGTCGTAACGGTATTGCCTGCTGAACCCAGAATCGAGGAGGCTGCTCCAAGCTGTGAACTTAACGAGCTATAGACATAGGAGCTACATGCATTGCCACCGAAGTTGGTGAGTGTGTAGCTGTTGTCGCTGATGATTCCCACGGCTGCCATATTCGAGTTGTAGTTGATAAGATTGTTATAGAATTGGGTGCCGTATGGCCTGTTGGTTAGCGTGGGATCCGAGTTCATGTCCAGATCCAGGGAGGTGCAATTGAGAAACGTGTTTCCGTAGATCTGAGAATGAACGGCTGTCTTGTAGGCTAGGACCACTCCTTCTAGAACAAGCGGATAAGAAACAGGATCGTTCCACCCTTCTCCGACTCCCAAGGCGCCATGAGTGGTTGTTCCTGTGAGATTAAAAAAATAGTTGTTTAGGAGGCTATTGCCATATCCGTAGAACCTCACCCCTCCCATGCGGTTATTATGAGGATCGGTAAAAACGATGTTGCCATTTCCGTCATAGGCGCCGCTTCCTAGGAAACAGTTTCCCTGAATTAAGCTATAGTCGGATTCCCTGAAGCAGACTCCAGAGTAGTTATTGAGAATCGTATTGTAGCGAATGGTATTTCCCCGAGACTTGATGGAAATCATCTCTGGTTCACCGGTGGAGTCATCGGGGCCGCCATAGACACTGTAAGTGGCATGGTAGAAGCTGTTGAATTCAACAGTGGTGGCCATGTTGTTGGTGCAGAGAGCACCCACGCCAATGCGGATGGTTTCATATCCGTTTCCCATGGATCCGGGACCGCTTGAAGGCACATAGAGATTGGTATCGCTTCCAAGCGGGATAAGTCGCTGGCCGAAGTAATTGTAGCGGACGGTATGGTGACCGAAATCGGTCACATCCTGACCGGAATTAGTTCCCTTGTAGAGTTTGATCGTGGCATCACGAATCGAGGTTCTCAAATAGGGATTGGTCTGCTTGATATCGTTGGTATTGAAGTCCCTTCCTTGGAACTCGCAGTACTGGATTGTGTGATGGTAACCGCCGGCAACGTAGATCCACGGACCGTAATGGTGGTTGTAGGGACTCGTATTATCCCTGCCGCAGTAATCGAACTTGATGTGAGAAATCGTTATGTAGCGGGAGTTGTAATCCGTCGATAGGATATCTGCGGAATTTCCTGCATAATCGCTATTTGTGTCAGGGGCGTACATGCCGCTTGTGGGGCTGAATGTGAGTCCCGCAATGGTGATTCCCTGCCCTGCGAGCGTGATGCTAGACAAGTTGGTGACAGTCACACCTCCAATCGTTGGAACATAGTTACCATCACAGGAGTAGATAATGGCAGGGTTAGTCTGAGCATCCGCATCGGTCATTGTTCCGGTAATTGTGTTGGTCAATCCGTCCCAGTTTCCTCCCTTCATATAGACCCTGTCCCCAGCATATAGGGTGGCAAAACTCCTGTTCCCGTTATCCACGTGCGCATTGAATTGCGCCGCCGTATCCACATAATAGTTGTTGGCGAGCAATTGGTCGTTCACGAGAAAAGTGCCAAGAAGCCCCAGAAAAATCGTCTTATGGAACGTTCTACCGATGCCAATGGTCTTGAAAGTCGGTCTTTCGAAGTGCATGGGGAGGGGGCGCCCTATTTTGCCGGAACTATTTCAACCAAGCCTTTAGTCTGTAGAACCACTTGGGACCTATGGAAGCGTTGGTTGAGAGGGAAATGATCTGATTGGATCCAAGGATGTTGGAGTAACCAGAGACGGGGGCCCAAGAGGCATTGGTGAGGTTGGTGGTGGCCTCCAGATTGTAGTAGCGGGTGAGGCCTGAGTATCCGGGGCCTGGTCCCGCGGCACGGGCCAGGAAGGATAGGGTGAGGACGTTGCTTCCCGTGTTGGAAATGGAGAGCAGGGGAACCGTCACAGGTTGGGTTGGATCGACGCCGAAGGTATAGGCTTGAAGATTATTGAGGCCGATCCCGTAGGGGGAAGCGGTGTCTGAGGCATTGCCACTGTTGCTACTGGTGCCGTAGGTGGACTGACGCCATGAGGAGACTGGATCATAGATCGTCAGGGAGGATGTGGTGCTGACGGAGTTCCAGTTGGAGTTGACGGTATCCGCAGAGATGGTGCCCACCACGGAGTAATTTCCTGCAGCGTTTGGGGCGTTCTGGGAGCCGTTGTAGGTGATCGAGTATGGCATCCAGTCGGGGGTAACGGAGGCATTAAAGCTCCAAGGAGAGCCGTTGTAGGGGTTATTCGAGCTCCCCGAGAGTGAGATAAGGGGGGTGAGTTGAGAAATGGTCAAGGTGCCGGCTCCCGAGCCATTGTAGATGGAGTTGGTGGTGAGGGCGTTGACCAAGTAAGTGCCTGCATTGGTGGGAGCGCTGGAAGATGCCGGGTAAATCGTGGGACTGATACCCGAATAAGTCGTCGCAATCGGAATATTGGAAGGGGATGAGGAAGTCGTGACTGTCTTGGGTGTGCCGTCATAGGTCTGGGTGAGGTTTGCCAAAGCTACGGTTGCCATCAGATTCGTCACCGTGATCACCACCTGTCCGGGGGCTCCGTTACCTCCGGAATAGGTGCTGGTATTGGCACATCGGGCTCCTCCACCTCCGCCCCCGGGAGGTGTTGTTGGAGTTTGGCCTGATCCGGATCCAGTTGATGGATTAACACCCCCGCCATTCCCGCCGCCAGTGACAGCCGAGGCACCAGTTCCCGTATTCGCGACGGCACTGTTTCCATTAACCCCAACTCCAGCACTACCACCACCTCCTCCGCCATAGGTGGTTGTGGTGCAGGTGGCGCCGCTGCCGCCCGCATTTACGAAGTCTCCAATGCTTCCGGATGCCGTTCCGCTGCCCCCTTTTCCATATTTCGTGGCATTTGCGGTCAATGCTGCTGTTTGACCACCTGCGCCTCCTTTGGCCAGAATATTGGTGGAGGGTGTATTGGTTGAGTTAATCCAAGAGTCTGAACCAGAATTCGTGGCTCCATCGTTCGTGGAACTCACGCCTCCAGAACCCACATTGATGTAGTAGGAATTCCCAGGGGTTACCGCATAGGAGTTCAGTTTGGCATAAGCCCCCCCCGCTCCTCCTCCAGCAACTGCAGTACCGCTGGTGAATCCTGCGCGACTTGCAGCTCCTCCGGAACCCCCTGCTCCCCAGCATTCGACTTTTATTGAGGATACGTTGGAGGGGCATATCCAATTCGTTATGCCTGCATTGGTGAAGGTGTAAGTGGAGTTTGTTGTAACGATTTGGATCGTGACCGTGCTGCTCCCCTCGGCATTTGATGAAGAGATGGTGAAGTTGGTGGTTCCTAACTGATTGATGGTTCCGGTGATAATCCCGGTATTGGTATCGAGATATAATCCGCTCGGGAGATTGCTGGCACTGAATCCGGTGGGGTTATTGAGAGCTGTGATCTGGTAGACAAAAGACTGACCCTGGAGGGCTATCGTATTGGTGCTGCTATTGATTGAGGGAGTCCCCATGATAGTGAGATAGGCATTGGTAGTCGCGGAATAGTAGTTCGGGCTCTCTTGAACGCTGGCGGTCACCAAGTAGGTTCCGGTAACCGTGGGGGGGGTGGTGGAGGGGGGATACGAGCTACTACTGTAGGTCGTAACAACCGGGAGGTTTTGAGGAATGGTGGTGACGGTGACTGGCTGAGGGTGCCCCGAGAAGGCCTGATTGGTTCCGGAAACATTGATAACTGTTGTTGCCGGAGCGATGGTCAGCGTGCTGGTGCTCGAGATAGGGTAGTTGGTGTCCGATGCAAAACTCACGACGGAGTATGTTCCAGCATTCGTCGGAGGATTGATCGTCTGGGGATAGGTCGCGTTGCTGTAGGTTACCGAGATCAGAGACTGGGCAGCAGTTGGAGAAACTGAGGTGATGGTGACAGCTTCGGCGCTTCCGTTGTAGATCTGGTTTGTATTGCCGTAGGTCACTACCGTTGGAGTTGTAGCGTAGAAACGAGCGTGGAAAGTTTGGCCATAGGCATTGTTCACCGAGGCGGAAAACCCCACGATTGAGCCATTGGTAATGATACTTGAGATGCCGGGACTGCCGCCTAGGAATTTGTAAGCACCCGGGGCGCTATAGCTGACGCTGACCGTTCCTGAGTTGGTCTGCGTCGGATCGCTGATCGAGAGATCTATGTAGGCGCCGTTGCTCTGCACCAGCACGCTGGCTTTCGAGTTCACGGTGATCCCTCCGCTCGTGTAGGTGGCATTGTTCCAAAAGTTTGCGGCAGTCACTCCGAGTTGTGTTTGCTGGACGCTCTGAGCGTTTGTTGAGTTCTCTAAGAAGGTGACTGATGGATTGGAGGCATAGGCCGCCGCATTACTTGATGAGTAGCCTGGAAGCAGAACGTAGGAGTAGGTGGCGTTCGTCGGTTTTGCGCCGTGGTTGAACCAGAAGGTGAGGTAGTTATTGGAGACCGTCGTGGTGGAGCCGTTGGTCATGACGAGAGACTGTGATCCCGTCCTCGTTTCCCTGAGCACCTGTAGTGTGGCAGGCGTCGGGAAATAGTAACTGATATCGCTGCCTGTCACTCTCCCGGTGAGATGTGCCCAGTTGACTCCCGGGACGGAATTGGAAGTGCCGAGCGTTGTGGGAAAATTGGTGCCATTCAAAGAGAAAGCATCCGTTCCCGTCGTGCTGAGCATGCGGTTCTCAACAATGGACTCGATAATGTCATTACTGGTGCTGGTGATGCCTGCCCCTAGACAGACCACCTCGTTATCGAAGAGGAACCACGACTTCTTGGCGACGAGAGGGTTTTTGAGCGCATTCGCGTCATTGAGTTGCATGCCGAACGCCCCATAACCGCCATAGGATGTACCGCCCATCCAACTTTCCGTGGAGAGTGTGCGGAAAGCTTGGGAATTTGTGAGTTTCTGCTGGGAGTCGACGGTCGTGCCGGGGAGTCGATAGGGATTCACCGTCCACCAGAAGTAGTCAGGTGATGTGCCCGCCGAGTATTGTCCGAGGTCGTTGTTATAGATGTAGGTCTCTCCATCTCCTTGGTGCCACCCCCAGTAGTTTTCGTTGTTAATGCTCTCATAGTTGAATCTCCTCGTGGAATAACCGACCACGCCAAAGCCCCAACCAGACTTGAGGTGAACCATGCTATCCATGTTCGGATAGATGAAGTTACCCGTGAGTTCAGGCAACGGACTCACATTCGAATTAGCCAGTAGCATTTCAGCTGCTGGAAGTAGTGGGAAAGAACAATTAGCGATAAATGGATAGTAGGTGTCTTGCTGGGCCCAATACTTGACCATCGACTGCATTCTGGTTGCGTCAGCCGGTGGAGCAAAGGAGGAGATCCTCAGCACGTCTTCAAGGACCGTGTGTCCGTGACCGTGTTCCCCGCTAGAGTAAACTCGCTGTCTGCCGTCACAGAGGGAGAGGGCGGCTCCTTTGTAGACAATCGGCTCAAAGGTCTGATAGACCCACGTGAAAAGGTTCGTCCAACTGCTGGAATAGTTGGTCATGTCCCAAGAGGACCCGCTCAGCATTTGAAGGGTGGAGGGAAGGATGTCGAGGAGTGAGATGCCATAGCCCGAGTTGTAAGGAAGCCCGCCGACATAAGGCAGGCTACCGGAAGTCGCATTCGAGGAGTGAAAGACGAACGATCCGTCCGAATAAAAACCGTCGCCATTGGTGACGTAGGGAAAGACAATCTGGCCATAAGCGGAGCTTCCCTGTGCAATTTGGTTGCTGTTCTTGAGCAAGACACCTGCGACCGTAATCACATTGGCCTTGTTAGCACAATTGGCCCCGGTGAAATGGGGGGTATTGGTATAATTGAGAGGATTATTCGAGGTTGATGCTTGGTATTGCTCCTCCCAATTCACTGCACTCATGTAGGAGGCTATCTGGTTTGAGCTTAGATTTGTGTAGACAAGACACACCGTATTAACCAGTGCTTGAGGGGCGGCTATCTCAAGATCAAACCAGTTCCACGCCGTTGGAAACTTGATGCCATTAGCGGCGTAAGCGGTGGGTGTGTTTGTATTATACCAATTGGCATTCATCCAATCGAGGCCACGAATGATGTTGGTGAGTAGCGATTGGTTCCCTTGAAGACTCGAGCCTTGAGTCACATAAGCCAAGGCCATGGCCTCGAGTTGATTATAGGCGGAGACGATGAAAACAGAGTCCTGATTGGTGCCAAGGTTGGTGATGTTACTAAAGAGGTAGTTTGTATTGGTGTTACCCGTCATGTAACCCAAATACTTGGTGCCGGAGTAGACGATGCTGTTAATCCCTGCAGCAATATTAGGATCGTTAGTATTGTAGTTATTAGTTGAGCCAGGGGTAAAATTTGTCATCCCGGTAAGGATGGAGACCCAGTTGGTACGCAGGGTATCGTAGGGGTCGGCTTTTGCCGATGATGTGACAAGCTGAGCTGCCAGTAGAAAGATGATTCCCATCTTGGAAAAGATCGAGTGACGTAGATGCCCGTGGGAAAGGGGTGATATCATGATGAAAAATCGGGAGCTTGTCTTAAAAAAGTAGCACTATTCATCGGATATTCCACCCGATTGCGTGTCAGAGGCCTTACTGCAACCAAGCCTTGAGTCTGTAGAACCACTTGGGACCGTTGGAAGCGTTGGTGGATAGGGAAATGACTTGGTTGGATCCAAGGATGTTGGAGTAACCAGGAATTGGGTTCCACGCATTGGAGTTGGTGAGGTTGGTGGTGGCCTCCAGATTGTAGTAACGGGAGAGACCCGAGTATCCGGGGCCTGATCCCGCAGCCTGAGCGGTGAAGCTGAGGGTGAGTGAGTTTTTGCTTCCCGTATTGGAGATGGATAGCAGGGGGAAAGTAGCTGGATTGGTCGGATTAATGCCGAAGGTGTAGTTGGCGTTGTTGTTGAGTCCGTTGCCACACACCGCTGTGCTGGCTGCCGCTCCGCTATTGTTGGTGGTCCCGTAGTAGTATTGCCTCCAGTTTCCAGATGGGTCGTAGATGGTCAGGATGGCGTTGGTGGAGGAGGCCAGCCAGTTGGAGTTGATGGTGTCGGCATTATTAGAAGCGATGATCGTATAGGTTCCAATAGCCGAGGGGGCCAAGGTAGATCCGTTGTAGGTGGTGATGATGGGGATACCTCCCGGGGAGATGGTTGTGGAAGCAGAATAGGGGCTGCCGTTGTAGGGAACATTGGTGGCTCCATAGATCGTGATTACCGGAGAAGCGGGGGAGATAAGCAGCGTTCCGGTGGTCGACCCCACATAGGTGGAATTGGTGATCAATGCGACCACCGTATACGATCCGGCGTTGGTGGGGGGATTGGTGGAATGATAATTGGAATTAGTATACAGGACGGAGAGTGGCAGATTGCTGGGGGTTGTGCTCAAAGAGACTGGTTCGGCCAGACCAGAGAAGCTCTGATTCAAGTTGCTCAATGACACACTTCCTGAAAGTTGAGATGCCGTAATGACGACCTGCCCTGTGCCGCCTTGGCCTCCTGCGGCTTGACCACCAATTGTGCCCTCAACGGCTCCCGCCCCGCCACCTCCAGGTGAGGAGCCATTCCCGCCGCCGCCTGATGTTGTTACGCCGGTTCCTCCGCTGCCTCCGCCAGTTGGGGCTGTCGCACCGGTGATTGTGGTCGCGCTTAGGCCGGAAGCGTTTGTTCCTGCACTGCTTCCTCCCCCACCTGAAAATCCATTGGCATGGCTTCCCAGCATGCCGCTTCCTCCCGCATAGAGGATGTTGCCGCTGCTTCCGTTTGTTGTTCCGCTTCCACCATTTTCAATGACTTGTCCAGTTCCGACAGCACTGCCTCCGCCGGTTCCTCCCTTGGCGATGCATCCTGATGTTGGTTCGTTGCTGGAGACCCCAATCCAGGAATCTCCGCCTGCCACGGCAGATCCTGCATTGGTGGAATTATTAAAACCTCCAGCACCTACATTGATCACATACATCGCCCCTGGCGTGACGGGATAGTTGCTTGTTAAGGCAAAGGCGCCACCCGCTCCTCCTGCTGCATACTGGGTACTGCCATTGGTTGTCTTTAAGGCGCTGCCGCCGGCTCCTCCCGCCCCCCAGCACTGCACTTGCAAAGAGGCGACATTGGAGGGACAGGTCCAGCTATAAGTGCCGGCTATGGAGTAGCTGCTGGAAATGTTTGTGGTCGTGAGTTGGATGACAGCTGCATTTGTACCGTATTGGTTGTAAGCAACGATCGTGAAGGGAGTTGATCCTGTATTGGCGACCGTGCCGGTGATAATACCTGTGTTCGTGTTCAGGGTGAGGCCTGTCGGCAAATTATTGACGCCGAAGCCAGTAGGGTTATTGGTCGCAAGAATCTGGTAGATGAAGGGTTCCCCTTGCAGGGCCAAGGGGTTCAAATTTCCGGTGATAGCGGGTAGGTTGCTACTGATCAGGAGGGTGGCATTTGTGCTGGTAGAGGTGTAGTTGGCTGTGCCGGAAATTGAGGCGATGACAGAGTAGTTACCAGCCGCACTCGGGGGATTGGTCGAGGGACCATAGGCGTTGTTGCTGTAGCTCACAACAACGGGGAGACTCTGGGGGAGAGTTGTTACTGAAACTGACTCCGGAGAGCCCGAGTACAGTTGGCTAGTGTTGGCAACTGTGATTGTCGGAGTTGCCTGAGTAATTGTCAGCACGCCTGTTCCCGAGATGATATAATTAGAGTCAGCGCAGGTCGTGATGAGCGAATAGCTCCCCACATTCGTTGGAGGTAGGGGGGAAGGTCCATAGAAAGAATTGCTATAGACCACGGAGCAGAGCGCCTGTTCTCCACTGGGGAGCACGCTTACCGTTGCCGCATCACCAGAACCCGAATACGGCTGGTTCGTGTTGCCGTAAGTGGCGCTAGCCTGAACAGTCGAGTAGAAGCGAGCAGAAAAGGTTTGGCCGGCGGCCGCATTGACCGGAACGGTAAAGCCGATATTGCTACCGTTAGTCACGATGCTATTGATCCCAGAGCTACCATTGAGAAACTGATAGTTGCCCGGGGCATTGTAGCTGACGCTGATGGATCCTTTGTTGGTCTGAGTCGGATCGCTGATGGAAAGGTCGATGTAGGCTCCGTTGCTTTGGACCAGGACGCTTGATTTCGCATTCACGGAAATCGAGCCAGAGGTGTAGTTGGTGCTTTGCCAGAAGTTGGCTGCGGTAATCCCGAGTTGGGTCTGGCGGACGCATTGCGCGTTGGTGGAGTTTTCCACGATTGATACCGGCGGATCCGAGGCATAGGCGGCGGCAGCAGATGCTGAATAACCCGGCATCACGACATACGAGTAGCTCGCGTTGGTAGGATTGACACCGTGGCTGAACCACATCGTGAAGAAGTTGTTCGTATTGGTTGTGGTGGATCCGGCACTCATGATCTGCGACTGTGATCCGGTTCTCTGCTCTCGAAGCAGTTGGAGGGTGGGAGTTGTGGGGAAATAGTAACTGATATCGCTTCCTGTTACCCTCCCGCTTAAGTGAACGTAGCTGACCCCGGCGATTGCATTTGAAGTAGGTAGATTAGTACCAAAATTTGTGCCGTTTACCTGAATGGCATCATTACCCGCTTGGCTGATGATCCTGTTCTCCACGATCGTTTCGATGATGTGGTTGGTGGAACTCGTAATACCGGCACCCAGACAGACAACTTCATTTGTGAAGAAGAACCAGGACTTCTTGGCCACCAGGTTATTTTGTAATGCAGCCTGATCATTGAGTTGCATGCCGAAAGCCCCGTAGCCGCCATGAGAGACTCCTCCCACCCAGATCTCGGTAGAGTTAATCGCTTCATCCTGACCATTTACAGAGGTGCTGGCCGTAACGACGATGTTTGTGAAAACCTGCTGTGAGTCGACTGTAATGCCCGCGTACCTGTTGTTATTAACCGTCCACCAGTAATTGTCGGAGTATTGGCCCTGATCGGCATTGTAAATGTAGGTGGAGCCATCCCCATCATGCTGGCCCTGATAGTTGTCCCCGATGATGCTCTCGTAATTCATCATCCGGGTCGAGTAGCTCTCAATACCGAATCCCCATGTTTGGGCCAAGTGAACATCACAGTCCATGCATGGGAAGATATAATTGCCAACCAATGGGGGGCGGGGAATAACGTTGTTATTTGTCATCAAAATCTCGACGGCTGGAAGCATCGAAAGGGAGCAATTTGCCAACAAGGTGAAGTAGGTGTTGGTTTGGGCCCAGGCCTTCACCATCGATTGCATGGCACCCGAGTAAGGTGCCGGGACGAACGATGCGATTCGGAGAATATCTTCGCTCGCGGTCTCCCCGCCGCTGAAAAACTGATTGTTATTATCCCGTGATCGTCCTGAACAGATTGTAAGCGACTGCCCATTGTAGATGATCGGCTGAAAGGCGTTGAAGACCCAAGTGATGAGGTTGGTCCAGTTGGATGCATAACCAAGACTCGTTGAGTTGGTGATGTCCCAAGCAGAACCGCTGAGCATTTGCAGCGTCGAAGGGGTGATATCAAGTAAGGCTATCCCGTAACCCGAATTGTAGGGGAATCCTCCATAGTAGGGGGGATTCGATCCGGTGGGACTGGATTGGGAGTGAAAGACAAAGGATCCGTCCGCATAGAATCCATCTCCATTGGTCACGAACGGAAATACAAAGCTTCCGTAAGCAGAGGCCCCCTCCGTGACTTGGGTTGAATTTTTAAGCAGGACACCGGCCACGGTGATTACATTGGCTTTGTTGGCGCAGTTGGCTCCCGTGAAGTGAGGTGTGCTGCCTGGGGAGTTAGTGTTGTACTGCTCCTGATTGTTGACAGCTGCCATGTAAGAGGAGATCTGATTGGAACTCAGATTCGTATAGAGTATCGCTACCGTGTTCACCAGTGCCTGGGGCGCAACAACCTCCAGATCATGCCAACCCCATGCTTTAGGGAATTGGGAGGTAAGATCGTGAGGGGTATTAGAGTTATACCAATTGGCGTTCATCCAATCGAGACCATGGATGATGTTGGTTAGGAGGTTTGTATTCCCCTGTAGGCTTGATCCCTGAAGGATATAGGCTTCAGCCATCGTCTGAAGCTGTTGGTAAGTGGTGACAAAAAACGTTGAATCCTGGTTGGAACCATTCGTGATCGGGATATTACTGAAGAGCCAATTGGTGTTGGTATTGCCCTTCATATAGCCAAGGTAGGTGGATCCTTGAGAAGCAATCTGGCTTACTGCGGCGCTGATGTAGGGATCGTTGATGTTGTAGTTGTTCGTAGCGCCAGGAGTAAAATTTGTCATCCCGGTAAGGATGGAGACCCAATTGGTACGCAGGGTGTCGTAGGGGTCGGCTTTTGCTGACGGCGAGGTAAAGAGGGAAGCCAATAGAGCGAGGGCACCAAACCTCGAAAGTTCGGCTACACGGGTGAGCCTTGGGGGATTTGAAAGCATCGTGAAGACAAAGAGGTACTCAACTTAAAAAGTAGCACTATTCATCGGATAATCCACCCGATTGAGTGTCAGAGGCCTTACTGCAACCAGGCTTTGAGTCGATAGAACCACTTGATGCCATTTGAGGTATTGGTGGAGAGGGAGATGACCTGATTGGAACCGGGAATATTCGAGTAACCGGGAACGGGGTTCCAGGCATTGGAGTTGGTGGGGGTGGTGGAGGCTTCTAGATTGTAGTAGCGGGAGAGTCCCGAGTATCCGGGACCCGATCCTGCGGCTCGGGCGGTAAAGCCAAGAGATATCGAGTTGTTGCTTCCATTGGAGATGCTCAGCAAGGGAGCCGTCAGCGGTTGGGTGGGATTGACCCCGAAGGTGTAGGCCTGGAGGTTGTTGAGGCCGATCCCGTAGGGGGAGGATGCGTCAGCGGCAATCCCGGCATTGCTGACCGTTCCGTAATAGTTTGAGCGCCAACTGGCAAGAGCGTCATAGATCACAAACGATCCCAACGCGGAGCCGCTATAGTTTGAATCCATGATGGTGGCAGCGAGAGAGTAGGTTCCCGCGCCGATCGGGAGATTGGAACTCCCATTGTAGGTTGCCGAGTTTGCGAGACCAGATGGGTCGGTAGTGATGGAAACGAACCGACCGAATCCGTTGTAGGGCTGGCTCGTATTGGAAAACGAGATCGAGGCGCTTGCGGGATTGATCGTGAGTGTCGTGGTCGCTGAACCACTGTAGTTGGTGCTACTGATGTTTGCAAAAACCGTGTAAATTCCGGCATTGGTGGGTGGATTGGTCGTTGGGGAGAGGACTTGGTTGCTGTAGGTGACGCTCACGGGACCCGCATTGGTCGGAGAGCTGACCACTGTGACGGGGCAAGCGTTCCCGGTGTAGGTTTGGTTGGTATTGGAGAGCGAGAAAGTTGCCTGAGTCACGCTTGCCAAGGACTGAACGGTTATCAGGACCTTACCGGAAGCCCCGGAACCTCCGGCATAAAGGGTTCCATTGCCTGAACGGGCTCCTCCACCTCCTCCGCCAGGAGCATTTCCACTGTTTCCGCCTCCGGTTACCGTTGTTCCATTGCCTCCGTTACCACCACCTGAGGGGGCTATTCCTCCATTTGTCGTGATTGCACTTGTTCCTGCGGAACTTGATCCAGCACCGCTTCCCCCCGCTCCTGCATATTTTGATGCACTGCTACCCGCAGATCCACTTCCCCCGGAATAAATAACGTTACCGATGCAACCCGAAGAGGTTGCAATTCCAGCAAGCCCATTGGCTGTCGTGCCGGAATTGCCGACAGCGCTTCCCCCACCTGCGCCTCCTTTCGCCACACACCCGTTCGTAGGCACATTGGTTGAGGCACTTATCCAAGAATCCCCTCCCGGCACCTGCATCCCGTTGGTGGAGGAACCATTGCTTCCTCCGGCACCAACATTGATCGTATAGGAGGTGCCGGGGGTTACCGGGAAATTACTGACCATGGAGTAAGCGCCACCGGCTCCTCCGCCACCGTAAGGGACCGTTCCCGAATTGGGCGTGCGAAGAGCGCTTCCGCCCGCCCCGCCACCACCCCAGCATTGGACCTGAATCGAGGTCACATTTGCGGGGCAGATCCATGATCCCGAGAAAACAAAGCTGTTAGTTAAATTGGCAAGGGAGGAGGCCACCGTGATGGTCAGGCTTGCGGATCCAGTTCCGCCCGAGTTGGTGGCACTGAGCGTCACCTGGTAGGTTCCTGCCTGGGTTGGAGTGCCACTGAGAAATCCAGTGACGGGGTTGATGCTAAGAACTGAGGGCAATCCTGAGGCTGCGTAACCCGTTGCACCATTGGATGCCGAAATCTGATAAGAGAGTGGAACCCCCGTAACCCCCATGAGGTTAAGATTGCTGCTGATAACCGGGGGTGGAGGTGTCACTGTAATCGACAATGGGGCAGTCGTCGTACCTGCACCATTGGTGGCACTGATCGTTACGGAGTAGGAGCCGACCTGTGTCGGCGTACCAGAGATGATTCCGGTTGTCGGATCGATAGAAAGTCCCGCTGGCAGTCCGTTTGCTCCGAATCCTGTTGGCCCGTTATTTGCCGTGATCTGGTAGAAAAAGGGAAGGGTTTGTGATGCGACTGAGCTTCCAGCGCTAAGAATGGAGGGCAACTGTGGGACTGTTTGGAAGATTGCATGATAGGACTGCCCATTGTAGGAGTTTCCCACGTTGACTTGCAGAACGATGTTTGGAGTGAGTTGAAGCACGCTGACATCGGAATCCGCAGAAATCAGACTCAATGCCGACTGGGCCAGTGTCACTGTGATGACACCATCGTTGTTCTGTGTGGGATCGGAAACGCCGACCGAGAGGGTATTGTATCCTTGGAGGGTCATCACCGAGGACTGGCTGTCCGAGGTAATCAAATCCGCAGTGCCGCCATCGGTGGTCCAAAAGTTGGCACCTACGGCACCAAGAACCGCCTTTTTTACGGCCTGCACGCTTGTGGAGTTCACAAGGACGGCGATATCAGGGTTCTGTGCGTAGTTGGCGACAGCATTAGAGTTGAAGTTCGGCAGGAGCACATAGCTGTAGGAGGAATTCGTCGGCTTCACGCCATGGTTGAACCAAAGCTTGAGGTAGTTGTCGGTATGGAGCGTCGAGTCCGAGTCCCCGGGATGGATGGTCGTCCAGGCTCCTGATTCGGCAACGAAGGCCGCATTCAGGTTCATGCCCCCCCCGGGGAAGTAATACCCGCCGACCCCGTCGAGTGCGCACCATGTTGCACCGCTGATATTTTTACTCCAGGGAACGGCCGGTGGCTGCTGCACCGCTCCATACCAGAAATTAGCGTTTGGCGTCTGCCCCAAACGACGATTCTCCACCGTTGTGTCCACCTCATTGGTTGAACTGCAAGCAATCCCGGCGCCGAGGCAGACTACCTCATTGTCAAACATGAACCAGGATTTTTTCCCATAAAGTGTCGAGGGTGTCCCGTTGGTGTCGGAGGCCGGAGGGTGAATCGACATTCCTGCGACCCCGTAAGCCGTCACCCCATTGGAGTCCTGGACAGTGACTCCTCCGACCCAATCCTGATCGGTCGTGTTCGGCAGGCAGGGTGCGTTGAGTTCGGCGGTGGTTCCAACCAGATGGTAAACGTCAACGGTGGGCCAATAATCGGAGGTCCAGTTCATGTCGGTGGCTCCGACATAGAGGTAGGTCATTCCCTGACCTTGATTCCATCCCATCATGTCGTTTTCCGAACTCGGGGTGACCGTCAGATTTTCGTAGTTGTTAATCCGGGTGGAACACATGCTGATGCCGAAGGCAAAATTACTCCGCTGGGCCACGATACGATCCATATTGTGGAAGTTGTATTGTCCTGAAGTTGGTTGGGGTGAGGAGATGAAGGTGTTCAGTGCAGTTGCGATATTGCTCGGGGCAATACCGGCGACCTGCCTCAAATCCGTGAGAATGGTCGATCCTGCCGTGAATTCGTTTTCCGTGGAGGATCCCACAAAACGACCGCGAACCATGTCCATCATTGCGCCATGATAGAAGAGGGGTTCAAAACCCGCCGTGCACCAACTATAAAGATTGGAAAGGTTGGGATCGTTGATCTGCCATGCGGAGCCATAGACGAGATTGACGATCTGGATGACATTGCCGAGTTGCACATAACCGTAGTGACCGGTGTATGGGATGTTTCCATGGAACACATAGGCATTGTCCCCGCTGTAAAAGCCCTGCCCGTTGTTATAATAAAGGAAAACGCTCTGCCCTGTGCCGGCACTGCTCTGTCCCGGTAGAAGAGTTGTGCCACTCAGGTTGATCTGTCCTTCCGTGATTTTGACACTGCTCTTAGCCAGGATTCCACGCAACATCACATTCTGAACATTGTCCGTGGTGTTGGCCCCAGTCAGATTCGGCCAGTCAAAATAGCCGATCCACAAAGGACCATCGGGCCCGAAGTAATCAATTGCCGCGCAGTAATTAGCAACTTCCGTTCCGGTGAGCAAAGGATAGACCATTAGGGCGACATTGATGAGTCCGGCCGGAGCACTGACCTCCCAATGATACCAATTGCCATACCAGGCAATGGTCGGGTTGTAGGCATTGGCATTCATCCAGTCCAAGCCTGCCACCACAGCCGTGCCAAGAGCAGCGTTTTGATAGTTCGTGCAGCCCGGCGTGGCGTAGGCCTGTGCCATGGCCTGGAGTCGTGAGTAGGTGGTGACAATATTGGCTGAGGTGGATCCGAGGGGAAGATCTGAGAAGAGGTAACCTGTTCCACTCGTCACCATCTGACCCTGCCACTTCGTGGCCGTGCTGGAGATGCTTGAGAGTGAGGAGGCGTTGGTTGCGGCAGTCGTCAGTTGAGAGATCCAATTGGATCTTAAGGTGTCAAACTGATCTGCTTGGAGACTCCACATGGAGATCCATGTGATCAAAAGGACTGAAGTGATGGATTTCATGGGGGGGGAACCGAAACTTCTTAAGCAAATTTCAGGGTGCTGTCACTTCCGTTGAAAGGATGGCGAGTCTTCACTGCAACCAGGCCTTTAAGCGATAGAAGCACTTTGGACCAATGGAAGCGTTGGTTGAGAGGGAAATGACTTGGTTGGATCCAAGGATGTTGGAGTAACCAGGAATTGGGTTCCACTCATTGGAGTTGGTGAGGTTGGTGGTGGCCTCCAGATTGTAGTAGCGGGAGAGACCCGAGTATCCGGGGCCTGGTCCCGCAGCCTGAGCGGTGAAGCTGAGGGTGAGTGAGTTGTTGCTTTCATTGGAGATGGAAAGCAGGGGGGAGGTGGCTGGGTTGGTGGGATTGATGCCGAAGGTGTAGTTGGCGTTGTTGTTGAGTCCGTTGCCGCACACCGCTGTACTGGCTGCCGCTCCGCTATTGTTGGTGGTCCCGTAGTAGTATTGCCTCCAGTTTCCAGATGGGTCGTAGATGGTTAGGATGGCGTTGGTGGAGGAGGCCAGCCAGTTGGAGTTAATGGTGTCGGCACTGTTTGAGGCAACAATTGAGTAGGTTCCAATAGCTGAGGGGGCTAACGTAGATCCGTTGTAGGTGGTGATGACGGGGATGCCTCCCGGGGAGATGGTTGTAGAAACAGAATAGGGGATGCCGTTGTAGGGATCATTGGTGGCTCCATAGATCGTGATTACCGGAGAAGCAGGGGAGATAAGCAGCGTTCCGGTGGTCGACCCCGCATAGGTAGAATTGGTGGTGGCTGCGAACACCGTATACGATCCGGCGTTGGTGGGGGGATTGGTGGAGTTAGAGTAAAGGGCGTTGCTATAGGTCACGGTAACAGGGGTATTGGAGGGGGTAGTGGATACTGTGGCCTGCTTCGCAAGTCCGCTGTAAGCCTGGGATAGATTTCTTAGGGTAACAGCGGCGGCAAGATTGGTTATTGTCAGGACCACCTGACCAGGGGAACCACTTCCGCCCAAATAGGGTGTTGTGCCACCACAACGGGCTCCTCCTCCGCCACCACCCGGTGGAATCGAAGGGGATTGGCCAATTCCTGATGATCCGGATGCGGCATTGGGAGCTCCCCCGTTCCCCCCGCCCGGAACGGCAGTTGCCCCAACTCCGGAGTTCGGGGTCGCAGAATTTCCATTCGTTGCGGGACCGGCACTTCCACCACCACCCCCGGCATAAGCGTTCGAACTGCTCTGGGAGCCGTTCCCTCCAGCAAACAAAATGTCCCCGATACTACCATTGGTCGTGCCAGCACCGCCTATTGCATAGACATTGACAGTAGTTCCAAGGGCGCAAGCTCCTCCCTGTCCACCTTTCGCCAAGATCAGTGAAGAGGCGATATTATTGGAATTGAACCAAGAATCGCCCCCCGATGGGGCAAATTGTCCATTCGTGAAGGCGTTCGTGGCAGGGGAAACTCCACCCGATCCAACGTTGACTGTATAAGTGGTTCCAGGAAGAACTGGGTATGATTTGCCGGCGTAGGTTCCTCCCGCACCGCCACCACCATAACCTGAGGCGCCGTTTTTCAAGGCGCTCCCTCCCGCACCGCCACCACCCCAGCATTGAACTTGAACAGAGTTCACATTTGTCGGACAGGTCCAAGTGCTCACTCCCGCGTTGGTGAACGTGTAGACCGAGTTGGTCACCCCAACGACGACTATTGCAGAGGATGTGCCGATTGAATCCGTGGCACTAACCGTGAATGTCTGACTGCCCAAGGTGCTGATGGTTCCGGTGATGATGCCGGTATTGGTGTTCAAACTGAGTCCCGTCGGGAGATTTGATGCGCTGAAGTTTGTCGCCCCGTTTGCGGTGACAATCTGGTAGGTAAAGTTTTGTCCCAGAAGTGCTTGGGGATTGGGGTTGCTGATGATGGTGGGGATGGAATCGATGACCAAGGAACCGATTGCCGTTGCACCCGTGTAGCTTGCGGTTGAAGAAACAACTGCGGTGACGGCATAGGTGCCGACAGCAGTCGGGGGATTGGTGGAGGCTGGATAAGTGGCGCCACTATAGGTGCAGATCACCGGAAGATTCGCAGGAGCAGTGGTCACGGTGGCCGGAATTGGATTGCCCGTATAGGGATAACTATTGGTGGAAATCGTGATCGTGGATGCTGCTTGCCCGATGCTCAGGATTCCATTTGTAGAGGCGTTGTAGAACGTATTTGAGAGTGTGGCCGAGACATCATAAGTGCCGGCATTCGTGGGCGGATTCGTCGAAGCAGGGTAGGCGCCACTACTGTAAGTGCAGATTGCCGTGCCGGCGTCGCTTGGTGCGACACTTGTCGTTACAGATTCCGCCAACCCGCTATAGGTCTGATTGGTATTTCCCAAGGTGATGGTGGCAGAGGAGGCCTTGAGCGTCAGGATCATGGCACTCGCGTACGGGACACTGAAACTGTACATCCCGTTCGTATTGCGTGAGATGGTCGTGGTGACAAAGGCATTGGTGTTCATGACACCGTTTGTGGAATTGAACGACTGCCCGCCGATCGTGATATCCGCAGTATTCGTATCGTACAATGAGTTGGTCAAAGTCGCGTAATTTGTCGTTCCTGCCGGCACGGCGCTCAGGGAGAGGAGGGTGCCATTGGAGGAGAAGCTAGTGGAATTCGTCGGCCAAAAATTGAAAGTAAGATTGCCACTATTGGTGGCGTAACGATTGGATCGATTGATCACCAGCACGCGGAGATTGTTCAGTTTATCCAAAAAGTAGTAGGTCGAGGCTGGAACTGGTTTTGTGATGGCATTGGTGAACGAGGCGTTGGTGACCGCTTGTGTTCCAGGGCTGAAAAACTGGTCGCTGATCACATTTGTTGCCGTGATGATTTTTCCGCCGTTCTGCGCTGCAAGGGCGAAGAAATACATCCCGTAGTAGAGGGGTTGGGCCTGCAGTCCGGTTACGTTGCCATTGGCATCAGTGACAATGTGAAGGGGTTCGTAAATCCCAGCGCTTTGACCGCTATTAAAGTTCACGCCACTCATGCCAGAGCGGGCATAACTGGCGCAGGTATCCGCTCCCCAAAGGGCTGCGGCAAAGGCATTGTCTGATCCAAGGCACCCCCCCCCGAAGGAATTGCATTCGTCAATGCGAAGAGAGACTTTTGGATTGGTTCCCATATAGGGTGCATAAAAGGGCCCGCTCTCGGCACCGCTACTCATCGGGTTTGTATCACTCCCGGAAACGGTGCCATCTTGAGAAGCGGTAAGCATCAGGGCTACTCCGAGTGGAGGATTGGTCGTGTAGGCTGTACTGCTGCCATGAGGGTAGTTATGAAGAGATATCAATGAAAGTCCCACGTTGGTCGCCATACTGCTTGGCAAGGGGGACTGGTCGATTTGTCGACCGCTTCCCGGCTTGTGTGAATAAGCGGGCCCCACAAACTGCAGTGCATTGTTCGTTAACGCATTGGTGAGCGCGGTCTTGAAGGCAAGCATGTTAGTCGTGATCATTGCCGAACTCCAACCGGAAGGGGTTAAATTGGTGTTCCGAAAAGCGTTTTGAGTTTCCGAGTAATTATCCACCTCATTTCCGATCTCGAATATCGGGTTGGTTATGCCCGCCGAGGACATGGCGCCAGAGATGGCGGTGACCAGGTGACTCATGGGGAGAATGCTCGGAGCGGGGTTTGTTGCACCGGTGAAATTTGTGACATCGTAAGAGTCGTACCCGCCCAAGTTCAGCGTCATGATGAAAGGGACCGACGATCCCGGAAAGTTGCTCTGCATCGTGCTCACAACAAGAGCAAGTGCCTGCAGGACATTATTGCTGACCGGGTTGAGTTGATTTGTTTGAAGTGTCTGATTGTAATAGTTGAAGAGATTCGTATCACTGCTATTTGACCACCAGTAGCTAAAGTCGGCTGTATGCCCTCCCGAACGGATGCCGGGTGGACCGTTCAGAACAGCTAGATTCTTCATGTACTGAATGAAGGCAAGATATTGGGCCGTATTGGTGGAGGCGGAGTTTGTATAACCTGTCACTTGGGTGACCGAGGCATAGTTAATGGCAAACCCGGTGAATCCGGAGGGAATGGTGAGTGAGGGCGTGGAGGTGCTGATCAACACGCTTTGCACGGTTAGAGGGACTGTGGTTTGCGCCTCTAAACCAGAGATCAAAAACAGGAAAAGTCCTGCGGGTAAAAACCACCGAGGTAGAGAGGAGACGGGGGAGGTCATATTTGTGGAACTGCCGGCTTTCTACTGCAACCAAGCCTTTAACCGATAAAATAATCTGGATTGAGATGTTGCATTCGTCAAGAAGGTGACAACTTGATTGGAACCGGGAATGTTGGAGTAACCGGGAACGGGGTTCCAGGAATTAGAGTTGGTCAGGTTGGTGGTGGCCTCCAAGTTATAGTAACGGGTGAGTCCCGAGTACCCGGGGCCCGATCCTGCGGCGCGGGCGGTAAAGCCAAGAGATATCGAGTTGTTGCTTCCATTGGAGATGCTCAGCAAGGGAGCCGTCAGCGGTTGGGTGGGATTGACCCCGAAGGTGTAGGCCTGGAGGTTGTTGAGGCCGATCCCGTAGGGGGAGAAAGCATCGGCGGCAATCCCGATATTGGTCACAGTTCCAAAATAGTTGGAGCGCCAACTGGCAACGGGATCGTAGATGACCAGAGTGCCGCTACAGGAGGATGAATTCAAGTTACCGTCGGCCAAGTTGGAGGCTAGAAGGGGGTAGTTGCCCACGGCACTGGGTACACTGGTAGAGCCTGCATAAGTGACACTGACAGGAACGCCCGATGGAGAAACGGAAATGGTAACCGGTCTTGGAGTCCCGTTATAAGGCCAGTTTGTTGCTGAAATGGTAATGACCGGTGTGAGAGGGGAGATGGTGAGGATGGAGTTGTTGGAGCCTGAGAAGTTACTGTTAACAACGCTGGCAGAGACCGCAAAAACGCCCGCATTGGTGGGGGCGTTGGTGGAGGTTGGGTAGAGCGAGTTGCTGTACGTGATTATCACGGGAAGGGCGTTGGTGGGGGAGACGGTATAGGACACCGGTTCCGCCAGGCCGTCATACACCTGATTCGTATTGGAGATCGAGATCGTCGCCGGGGTAACGGCGGGGGCAAGGGCTTTCACGGTAAGGATCACCTGTCCAGCCGCACCGTTGCCTCCGGTCTTACTTAAAACGCTTCCACTCCGGGCACCACCACCACCGCCACCAGGCGGCAAGGTGGGGGATTGGCCTGGGCCCGATGAACCGCTTGTGGCATTCGGATTCCCTCCACTACCGCCTCCGGTAACCGCAGTTGCCCCTGTACCAGAATTCGCCACCCCATTATTTCCATTGGCATTCGTTCCGCCGCTAGCACCTCCCGCTCCAGCATATCCGTAACTCGTACTCGTCGTTGTCGCCCCGCTTCCCCCAGCAAAGACAACATCACCAAGACTACCGTTGGCCGTGCCTGAGCCTCCGGCTCCATAGGATGTGGAACCTGAATTTCCAACAGCGGAGGATCCCCCTGCACCTCCTTTTGCAAGGATGATTCCGGAGGCCGAATTGGAGTCGCTAAACCATGAGTCCCCTCCCGGGACTTTCACGTTGTTGGTCAACGTTCCGGTTGCACCAATTCCGCCGCCGCCCGCGTTAATGAAGTAGGTCGTTCCTGGGATTACGGCGTAGTTGCTTTTCTTTGCGTAGGCTCCACCTGCACCACCTCCTCCGTATTGGACAGTGGAGCTAGCAACGGTCTCTAGGGCACTACCTCCAGCTCCTCCTCCCCCCCAGCACTCTATTTGAATCGAGGTGACATTGGCGGGGCAGATCCATGTTGTGTTGGTTGCACTCGTGAAGTTGTTGGTGAGGCCTGCAAGTGTGCTGGATACATTGATGGTCAGTGTGGCTGAACCGACCCCACCCTCTGCATTGATCGCACTGATTATCACCGAATTGCTCGCCGCTTGTGCAGGTGTGCCACTGATCAGGCCCGAATTGGTATCCAGACTAAGGCCGTTGGGCAATCCGCTTGCCCCGAAACTCACGGGATTGCCGCTTGCCGTGATCTGATAGCTTAATGCCGTTCCAACCACTCCCAATAGATTCAGACCTCCTGTAATGGTAGGGGCAGCAACAATGTTCAACCCTGAATAGGCTTGGATCAGGTTGCTGATCGTAACGGATGCGTTCGTGGATGGAAGAAGCAGGGGATAGTAGGTGGAGGGGACATTTCCGACCTCATACCGGTGAAGGGGGCGGGATCCTGTGCCGTAACTTGTGCCTTGGTAATTACCAATCTCCTGGCCGCTTGATGGGCGGGGTAGTCCTCTGTTGTCAAGGGAACCATAGGTTGTGACATCGGAACTCAGCGTGGAATAGAGGGCATTCGTCGAGGTGTCACTGATGACCGGAAGGGGACTGCCACTACCCAGTAGGGGACTATTCGTGGCTGGAACGGTAAGGACATCATAACTTCCTGTCATCAGCGGGTTTGAGGCGCTGTTTGTGGTGATCGTGTTGCTAAGGGCGCCGAGTATGGAAAGGGAGCTTCCAAGTTGAGAACCATAGGCCGAAGGGGTGTAGACGTAGTTACCAGAAGCCTGCCCGCCGTAATTGCTCAGTGAATAGGAAGCGTTGTCGGCAATGATGCCTGCAGCGCCGATATTGGCACTGTAAAAGAAGAGATTGTTATAAAATTGCGTCCCGTAAGGGCGATTGGCTTGATTGGTATCTTGGTTGGAGTCCAGATCAATGGTGTTACAGTCAATGAACGTATTTCCCAAAACCTGAGTATAAGTGGCGGTTTTGTAGGCGGTTGTGAGGTTGGCGATGTTGAAATTTGTCAGGGTTCCGGGGGCGTTAGTGCCCTCTCCCAGGGCCATCGCAGGAAGTGTTCCGCTGCTGCCAGTAAGT
>Ga0208497_1000342_pt1 | contig 22944 bp, 25 predicted proteins | sample CryBogCBE25Aug07_FD_184555 | JGI IMG/M metagenome (GOLD analysis project Ga0208497, IMG submission 184555) | Freshwater microbial communities from Crystal Bog, Wisconsin, USA - CBE25Aug07 (SPAdes) | ecosystem: Environmental > Aquatic > Freshwater > Lake | place: Crystal Bog, Wisconsin, USA...
TACGACTGGGATTGAGGCGAGGATGGGGGGCCCACTCACCCGTTCCCAAAATTTTCACAAAACTTTTTTCGTTCCCAAAATTTCTACAAAAAGTTATACTGTCGCAAAGGAGAATATAAAATGAAATGGGAACTATTAGATCCGCATGAAGCAGGTAGAGTTATAGATTTGTTTGAGTCTATCTACGGGCAGGAGGCAGGCATACTGGAATACAGTAGAGACTTCTTATTAAGGAATCTGACGGTTGCGAGTACCTTACAGATGTTTGATAAGAGTAAGGAGTTTATTGCGGTATGTAAGGGTAACTTAGAGGTTCCGACTAGGGCAGGAAATGTAACCTATACGGATCGAATATTAGGGGCGTGTTGGTTTGACAGGGGTGGGTATGCTTCTTATTCGACCAAGGAGATTAGTAATGCTAAGTTTCACCATGTGGATTTGACGCTGCCGACTACTACGAGAGTCAGGATCATTAATCAGATGATTGACCAACATATATTGTGGGCGCATAATTGGGGCATTCCTGTTGTATGTTCTACCTCAGTGAGGAAAGAACATGATGGGTTCATACGGATACATGAAAAAAGAGGGTTTACTGTTCACGGGTCATTTGCGTGGATAGATACTGAAGAAGGTATGAAATGGATACGGTAAAAGAAACTCGTAAAGCAATAGAGTTGGCTACTGGTAAGCGTTCGCCCAAAAAAGCGAGTGTGGTCAATAACGTCACGGAATATGGTGCGTTGTTTAACCGTTTGAATGAGGAAAGACTGGCTAAAGGGTTGCCTCCTTTGAAGACTGCTATGGAAGTATTGATTGATGCGATGCAGTCTGATGAGTTGGATATGAAGGATAAGGCTAGGATTGCTGATAAATTAGCCCCCTTTGAATCCTCAAGAGCGCCTATAATTTCAATAGAGCATGTTCAGAACATCCAAAAAGAGGAAGAGGAGGATGCTGATACGGCTCTTGATAATTTCCTTGAACAACTGAAAAAGGTCTAATATGCCGTTAATCAAATCCAAATCGAAGAAAGCATTTGGCGAGAATATCGCTAAAGAGCGAGAAGCTGGTAAGCCTGAAAAACAAGCTGTTGCCATTGCTTACGCTGTTAAACGTGACGCTGAACATAAACGCAAAACCCGAAAGGAAAAAAAATGAGTGGATATACATCAATGAATCATGCTCCTACAAAGATGAAGGAAGAAGTGATTCGCAAGGGAAATATGGATGGCAAGAAGCCTTCCCATAAAGGTGGTGCTACTGACGTAACCCGTCCCCAAGGCGCTACTCACTATGAGAAAGGCCATCAACGTCCTCCTCATGTGGCTGGTCACGGTGGTAAAGACGAAGGCGTTACTGCTGGTCGTAAACAAAAAGTTACTGTGTCTCATCCAACACATGAGTACAATACAAAATCCACTAACACTGGCTACATCCACAAAGATGGTAAGTCATACTTGAAGTGAGATAACCATGCACTACGGAACCATTATTGACGGTGGCGCACAAATGCGTAAAGGCGTTACCAAGGAAATCAATGATAAGCTAGAGGGGTTGGCTGAAAACAGAGCCAGAGGTGAGAAGATCGCCAAGGCTGTGGAAGATGCTTACAAAGTTAAGACTCTTTCTAGTCAACACACAGACAACGTAAAACAACGTGGTCAGTTTGAAAAACCAAAGCAAGTTAAAAACGTCTAAAGGAAAGAAATGGCTACTAAAGAAATGGAACTATACGATATTGAATCTCTTAAAATTGATTTGCCGACTGCCAAGGAATTATCCCAGTATGTCTATGACAAAACGGGTATTTCTTTGGACCTCATTGGTAAACCAAAAGAAGAGCAATACCTTGCTGCAAAGAATGCTTTGGAAGGAAAGAAGGTTCCAGAAGCTTTTGTGAGTGACGAAAACCCTTACGTCAATAAGCAGGAATTGGTTCCTGTTGATGACATAAGAAAATTGCCTCCCAGAAGTGAAGACCTTCCACCCGAAGACACAATGGTCCACCATTTCGGTGCTACCAATATGCCTCATCCTTTGGATCCCCAGTCTGATAAAAAGGTCCACATCACTTTCCGTAAATACGATAGTGGCGTGATCACCTATCAGATTGTCGGCCCTATTGAACCCATTAATGTGGGAACAAGGATCAATAAGTATGGACAACCCCAACCTGAGAAAATCACTTGGTTGGACCCCCGTACTGAAGAAAGATTGATGAGGCGTGTTGATGGTTCTTATACCGAACAAGGTAGAAAGCTTCACACATACTGCGTTGGCGAAAAGGGCGCAGGAATTTGGCCTTTGATTGACAGAGACATGGTTTCTGTTAACTCTAAAAATATTGCTGATCCTTGGGCGTAAATGGAAGACTACTCAGCGGTCTTTCGTCATAAGCTACATGATCAAACAGAGCTGTGTGCCAGAAAGAGTTTAGAGATTCTTGAAAAGGATTTAAGGGGCAAGCAGTCCCTTACTCCTGAGGAAATCTATCACCTGGCATCGGCTGCTGAGATCCTATTGGATTTGTGCGAGAAATATGGCAAAAAGTGAAGCCAGTAATTATGTTGCCCCGATCTATAAAGAAAGGGCGCTAAAGTATCTGCTCAAGATTGCTGGCGGTAAGAAAGCCGTTAAGCTGATGAATGATGAGCAAAAGCTTGCGATGAAAGTTGCGAGGGACAAAATCGCTTATGAGATGATGTTTAATCAACTCAAATGGTTTCGTCCTTTTGAATACCAAAAAAGATTCTTTGCTACTGGCAAAACTCATACCCGTAGAGGAATGATTGCTGCCAACCGTTCTGGTAAAACCATTGCGTCTACTTTTGAGACTGCCTATCATTTGACTGGAAGATACCCAAATGATTGGAAAGGCAAGCGTTGGGATCAACCCATTATTGCCATGTGTTCTGGTGAATCTTGGGAGCAAGTTGCAAAAACGCTACAGTCTAAGTTGTTGGGTTGTGACGATATTAAGCAGTCTTACAAGTTGGGTTCTGGGGCTATTCCTAAAGAAACCATTGATGTAAAGTCTATTCGGTCGGATGGAGCCAACGTATTGGCAATCGAGGTGTGGCATGTATCTGGTGGCAAATCTAAACTCTACTTTTCAAACTATACGCAAGAAGTACGTCATCTTCAGGGATATGAGTTGGACCTTGTTGTGCTTGATGAGCAACCTCCTGATGACACCTTCTCCGAACTTGTGGTTCGTACAGCTTCCAGAAATGGACAGGTTATTTGTTCATTCACTCCTCTCAAGGGCCTCACAGGATTGGTTAGGAAGTTTTGGGACCAAGTAGAGGGTTATTGCCATGTCAGGGTGACTTGGAATGATGTACCTTATGAGAATGAATGGGGAGAACCTTTTTTCAGCAAGGATGAGCGAGAACAGCTCTCTAGAGACTTTATGCCTTGGGAAAGAGAATGTCGTATTAACGGTATTCCTTTGGTGGGCATTGGGGTTGTATTTCCTATTCTTGATTGGCCTATTTATACCTCTAAAGACTATGATTTACGCAATAACCCGTTACTGGAAAGATTGATCAGTTTAGATTTAGGGATTAAAAATGACCCGACCGTTATCTCGTTCTTTTTTCGTGATCCTGTCGAAGAGGTTATATACCTCCACAGGCAAGTTGAAGTCCCCTCGGGGGAAACGCCTGATGAATACATTCATTACTTGCTCGATAGAGAATCAAAAGGTGTTCCGATTGCGCTACCCCATGATGCGGCAACGGCAGGGCGATACACACTTACGGAACAAAGCGTTAGAGAAGTATTTGAAGATAACTATGGCCTTAATTGCATCCCAGGTGCAATCCTTAACCCAGCCAATGATCAAGGCAAAGTAACTAACCATAAATCTTACGGAATCAATATAATGCGTATGGGATTTGAGCGAAAAACGCTTATGATTCACGAAAGTTGTAAGAAGTTTTTAGACGAATGCCGAAATTACGCAATTGACGCACAAGGTAGGTTCAGTGATCCTGATGACCATATTGACTCCGCAAGGATTGGCATTTTGGCATTGATTCAGGGTCATGGGGAAGCAACGGTGAGTCGTGCTAACACTTTTGAGGCTAAACGATTTACTCCCGTAGAGGGAAAGATCCAAAGGATATAACATGTTAGACCAAAAAAACGTAGTCGTTATTAACTTAGCCAGTGAGTCAGGCCATCGTGGTATGGTTGAAAAAGTGGCCCACGAAGTCTACGTCAAGATGGTTGATTACCTCCGTTTAACCCAGTCCAAGAACACTTACAACCGATTCTCTGATTACCACTACCTCCAGATTCCTGTATCCAACTCTACCGAGCCAGTAAGGGGTATTGATTACATCGCCCCCATTGTCACGCCTGGCATCGATTACGCAACTTCTGTTATTACCAAGTGCCTAATGCCTGACGGCAAGGTTAACTTTGAATTTGAGCGTTTTGACGAAAATGACCAGATGGGAGCCGAGCAAGCCCAAGAAATGGTCATGCACTTTTTGAATGACAAAAATGATCCTTATGCTGTGATCAGAGATTGGGCGCAAGATGCGCTACTCCATAAGAACGGTATTGTGATGGTTATGCCCATCCGTGAGCCAATCACAATGTACAAAGAGGTTACTGGAACCCGTGACCAACTAAGATCTTTTGAGATTCTGACTGCAGAAAAAGGCTTGGAATCTAAGCGTCAAAACATGCGTAAGATTGACGTTGACCTGCAAGGTATTGCACAAGAAATGATGCAGCCAGATGAGGCTGAGTCTGAGCAAGAATCCCAGTCTGAAGAATTGTCAGAAGCCATCAAAAACAACACGGTTTACAAGGCTAAGTACAAACTCACTGGCTACTCAACCAACATCAGAGTTCGCCACGTTGCTCAACATTACTTTGTTTGCAACCCCACCATTCCCCGTATTTCTGACCAAGACTTTATTGGCTTTTATGAGCCAATGACCATCCATGAAGCCAAAGTTCTTTATCCTTATATTGATCTTGAGCAATTTGCCGATCATGCTGCTTATGGTCCTGCTGGCGCTTACCAAGCAGGTGCATTAGAAAACGATCTTGCCCTACACGCTCGTGACTCTACCCCAGTTCCTGGTCAAGGTGTGATCGCTTCTCAGGGTGCTGACCGATACTCTAGAGTTGTGATGTTGACTACCGCATGGGTGCGTAAAGATGTAGACGGTGACGGCAACGAAGAAATCGTTGAGGTCTGTTATTCAGGGTCATATGTTATTTACGCCAAGGAAGTTGACTTTATTCCTTTGGCTAACATGTGTCCCAAGCCTATCGTGGGTAACTTCTTTGGTTATTCTCTTGCTGAACGACTTGTGCCCATGCAGGAATACGCCACTGGTATCCGCAGGGCTGAGTTGTCATTTGCAATGCAAGCCTCTACTCCAAGAATAGGTGTAAACCCTGATTTTGTCGATGCTGAAGAAATTCAACGTGGTGTATCAGCCATGTTTGTGTTGGACCGCAAGTTTGACCCTTTAAAGCACGTTTTTGAGTTTGCCCCACTCCAAGGTAACCTGCAATACGTTGAAAGCGCTATGAGCCGTTTTGAGGGCGAGAAGATGGCAATGATTGGGATGACATCTCCCAATGACACGCTTAATCCTGAGGTGATGAAAGACGGCAATTCTGGTTTCAAACTTCAGACTGCTATGGGTCCCAATCAGTTAATTCAAGATGAGATGGTAAAGAACTGTGCCATCGGCCTCAAGGATGTGATTTATCTGATTTGGAAGACCATGATTCAATATGCTGATGACTACAACATTCAGCAATTGGCCCATGCTATTGAGCCTGAGGCACAAGGTTTCTTAGATGCTTTGGCAGTCGAAAATTACCAGTTTATTGATCGCAAGATGATCAATATTGATTTGGCAATGGGATTTATGTCTGAGGAAAACAGACTAACCCGTCAACAATTGATTACTGCTGCCCAACAACAGTTTGGTCAAGCCATGTTGATGGTTCCTGCTGAGTTGCCTGAAATGTTTGAAAAGATGAGAAGGCCATACGAAGAGACTTTGAGTGTTTTGGGTGTGCGTCACGTTGATGCTTACTTACCCACGCAAGATGAGTGGATGAAGATACAGAAACTCAAGGCTCAACAGCCCCCAGGCGCTGAACAACAAGAAATGGAAGCCAAAGCCAAAGTTAATCAAGCCAAAGTTGGTGAGGTTATGGCTAATACTGCGCTGATCAAGAAGAAAACTGACGATATTGACACTGATAACATGTTTGAGGCATTGGCTGCTTCAAGAGATAAGTTAAGGGCAGTACAAGTGGACTAAAGGAGGAAAATGAAAAGTTTATTGGATAATATAACGGGCTACTTTAACCAAAGAACTAAGCCAAGAGATATTAGAAGTGAAAAAGTCGAAACGCAATCCAAGTTCATTGAAAATGGCGAGGTTGCCAGACGGCTTTTATCTAATCAAGATTTCGCCTTAATGTTTAATCTATACCGATTCAGTTTACTGGAGAGATTAGAAGACGATAAGACGGATCTCGATAGAGTCAGGGATTCCCATTATGTCGCTGGCGTAAGGGATTTCATTGAATTTATTGAACAAACATTGTATTTGTCAAAAGCTGTCTCGGCAGAACTAGACAAAAAAAGTTAACAATTTTTAAAGAATAGGATAAACTTATGGCAGACGTTATCTCAAATGAGACCGTTACCCAACAAACTGGCGATCCAGTAGCTACCATAGCTGAAATGATTGCCGTCAACAGACGGAACAATCCACAGCCCCAAGGTAGTACGCCACCGCCAGCAGGACAAGTAGAGGAGTCATCCCCTACCCCTGAGGCGCAACCTGATGAAGAGAGCGAACCTGAAGAAAGTGCAAGTGAACCTGTAGAAGCTGTAGAAGAAGAGAATGAAGGCGAGTCCTCCACTGGAGATAACGAACCTGTTAATTTCTTTGATTTTGCAGAAAATAACCCCGATTTAAAGATTCGGATACCCAATAAAAACGCAGAAGGCGGGTTTGTTGAGTTAACGGCTAAAAAGGCGGCTACTCTTCTTGGGCAAACAAGTGCTTTGGATGAAAATTCACGCAAACTTAAAGCTGAAAAAGCCGAGTTTGAAGAGTTTGAAGCGAAGCGTAGGGCTGAACTAGACGGATTGCAGATTGGTTTAGAGCTAACAATTGCTCCGCAGTTACAAAAAACTGCTGAAGAATTGGTAACTCTTCAACAATATAACCAAGAATGGAAGCAAATCCTTCAAAGTGCTACGACTCCTGCCCAACAAGCTGAAGCAGAGGCTGCAATTAGAGCCAATGACAAGCTGATTCAGGAGAAGTCACAGTTTATCCAAACGACTCGTCCTAAAGTTGACCAGTTTTATGCTCAAAGAACTGCTTATGTTCAACAAATGATTGAACAATCTAGGCAAGCTTTTACGGACAGAGAATTGGCTAACAAAGCTAACTTTGCCGAATTAAAGGAAAAGTTGGCAAAGGATTGGAAAGGTGCAAACCTAGCGGCTGTTCCAGGTATACCAAACATTGATTTGATTACTTCTGATGAACAGATTTTGAGTTTGATTCGGGATGGTTATAAATTCCGAGAAGGACCCAAAGTCAAAAACGCAGGTGGTAGTTTGGCTGCTTCTGGTAAGGTTATCGGAAAAAGCAAAACATCAATGCCTGATCCAACTGAAGAACTCCAAAAACGTGCTCAAAAAGGCGATAAGAATGCTCAAAGGGATCTTTTAGCAACCATGCTTGCGTCACAAAGAAAACGCAAGTAACTTTAGGAGTATTTAAATGTCGACAATTACATCAACCACATTGGGTAACGGTAACGGCCCATACGCAACGGACATCGTTGTTAAAGATATGGATTTGACAGTCTCTAACTATGTTAAAGACCGCACACCTATCACTAACATGGCTATGTCCAAAAAACGCAAAATCAATTCGACTTTGCACATTTGGCCTAATGACTATTTCCGCACACCTTCTATCAACGCTAAGTTGGAAGGCGCTTCTGTAGACGCAACTACTGCTGCTTCTAACACACGTTCTAACCTTGGTAACTACACACAGATCTTTACGACTGTGATTGGTGCTACTGGTACTGCTCGTGCTGTTGAGCAAGCTGGTGGAGATCCCCAAGCATATCAAGAAGTCAAGCAATTGACTGAGATCATGTTTGACGTAGAACTCCAATTGGTGCGTGCTGACGGTGCTTCTATCAAGTACTCAGGCCAAAACGCTACTCAAGCTTCTACTCCCAACAACGGTCGTAGATTTGGTTCATTGTTTGCGTTTGCTGGAACACGTTCTGGTAATGACACAGACGGTGTTTCCGTATTGAACCTCGCCACGTCTGATAGCAATGACACAACCACTGTTACAAACACCAATACACCTTTCAACGGTTCATTGGCTAACGCTGGTTTGGGTTATTTCACATTCAGCACAGGCGTGACACTTCAGCAATTCAGTCCCTTCTTGTACAAGCAATTGGTGACTACTGCTGAACAGCGTTTCAACGCAAAGATCACTAACATGGTTGTTCCCACATCAATGAGAACCCATATTTCTGATCAATTGCCAACAAGCCGTTCTATCAACAGGTTCAATCCTGCTGACAAGGGCGACACGATTGGTACATACGAAGGTGACTTCAACTACACATACCAGATCGATGACGACTGGATCATGGACCAAACAGGTTCAGACAATACTTCTGTGTTGTTCTTGAATCCTGACGTAGTTCAGTGGGGTTCACTCCGTGAGTTGGGACCAAATAACGAAGTGTTCTCAAATGCTGACGCTTCTTTGGACCAGTACATCATGGAAGGTACATTGATTGTTCGTAACCCAGCAGGCGTGGCTGTTTTGGCAGCTATCAGCCCAACAGGTGCGGCAGTTACTACACCCCGTCCTTCTACTCAAGTTCAACGCTACTTGGCATAAACTTAGCCCTAGGCTAATTTCTGAAGGGGATCACAAGTCCCCTTTGGAAAGGAGCAAAGCATGGAATATGATCAAGTCCCTGAAGTTCAGGAAGACTATTATCTTAAAGGTAACTTAGAAGCTGGCGTTGAAGGCGTTTTACGCAAAAACGACAAGCTTTACAATGAAGTCAAGTCTGGCACTTGGGAGCAAAACTTTGACACCAAGTTTATCAACTACAAAGTTGGTGCAGTTGACGGTGAAAGATTTGTTCAATGGGAACAAAAGAATGTAGAAGCCATTCGCACATGGTGTAAGGAAAGAAGAGAGTTTTACAAGGTACATGGTACTGATAACCCATTTTTTGCTGGCACATTTCATGCGATGGAGCTACCTAAAGCGATTGCTCACGATATCAGCGGTAAGTGGTTTAACAATAGACCTTGGGAACTAATCAAAAGAGACAAAAAAGACAAGATTCTTTTCTACGCAATTGTGAACGCATATTACTCAGATTTTGTGTGTCACCCTAGCGGAAAGATCCCATTACCGTATAATCCAATTATTCCAACGCCAAGGACCTGAAATGTCGCAATTTATCCAATCAGCAAACACCCTTGTCAGTCGTGTAGCAAGTTGGGTAGGAGCCATTTCTAAATCTACAGCAGTCAACGCAACAGCGTATGCTCCCACTACGGGAATAATCACAACAGCATCATCTTTGGTTGGTGTTATCAACGTGGGAGATTTCATTGGATTCAACCAGTTATATCCTTTCACGGTTGTACTCGCTGTTACCTCAAGCAGTATTACTGTTAGTGACCCTGATCTTATTTGGAATGGCGCTTCTTTACCTACCGCCATCCTTCAATTACCTACTCAATCAGTTTTAGAGATTCAAAACTGCATTCAGATGTGCGAACTCAAGATGAGGATATTGGATATCCCAGGCTTGCGTTCTGATCCCTACGATCCCACAAGTCCTTCTATGGTGGTGACGAACTCCAATGGTCTTGCCCCCATTCCTGCTGACATGAATTGGCCTATTTTGTTTTTCCAAACAACGCCTAATTCTGATGTTCCTGTTGGCTCTCAAGCTGCCAATCTTGGCCCTTGGATCATGTATGACAGGGTTGGAGATAGAGAGATTATCCGTAGAAAGATGATTGATCAGCTCTACGTTAAGCCTTTTGGTGTGCCAAGGGTTATTAGGGCATCTTTTTCTGAGGTTGGACAGAACTACGTTTTCACTCCTAACCCAGGCGCAGGGGTTCAGATTCTTGCGTACTACGTTAAGACCTTTCCTTTCCTATTTAGCCCCACGAATGACTCTGCCAATCCTATTGTGCAAAACAATGCGGTGTTGGCTACATTTCCTGAAGGTTACTTTTATGGCACGTTGGAAACTTATTACGATAAGAATAAGAACACAACTGAAGCTGAAAAGTGGAGAGCAAGATTGGATGAGGCTTACGGTCTGATTGAAGACCAAAACAACAAAGACCGTTGGAGTGGTGGTGACAGACACTTGTCATCCGAATTCCAACCAAGAGACTACAGATACAATTTCAAGTAAGGAAGAATCATGGCAACAGGCGGTCTGTACGGATCAAGTCTCAGTGGATCTTTGGTTGCAGGACCTGGTGGAGAGACACAAGGTCTTTATGGTCAATCTGTTCACTTTGGTGGAACTTACTTTGAGTGGTTTATTTTTCAACAGTCAGCCACTGCTCCTGCCACGCCTACAGGAGGTACATGGAACTTTCAGACCAATGTAGGGACTCCACCAACAGGCTGGTCTAACACGCCTCCTACGGCCCCTACAACCACTGTATGGGCATCTATTGCAATCGTTAACTCTATTAATGGCAGTACATTCACTTGGAGCACTCCTGCTCCTTGGGTGCAAGCTGGACCTACGGGACCTACAGGACCTATAGGGATTACTGGACCAACTGGACCCACAGGAAACATTGGGCCAACAGGTCCTACTGGACCACAAGGTATACAAGGCATAACAGGACCGACAGGCCCTACGGGTAATGTTGGGCCAACAGGACCCACGGGACCACAAGGTATCCAAGGGATTACTGGACCAACTGGACCCACAGGGTCTACTGGAGCTACAGGTGCGACAGGACCAACAGGCAATACAGGATTTACAGGACCAACAGGACCAACTGGAAATACTGGCTCTACTGGAAGCACGGGACCAACGGGTCCAACGGGCTCGACAGGCTCTACTGGTCCTACGGGACCAACGGGATCTACGGGAGCTACAGGAAGCCAAGGACCTACTGGACCAACAGGTAGCACAGGCTCAACAGGACCCACTGGACCTACAGGGACAACGGGTAATACAGGCCCTACTGGACCAACGGGAAATACTGGTTCAACGGGTTCAACAGGCCCAACGGGACCGACAGGAAGCACGGGAGCAACGGGCAATACTGGCCCGACAGGCCCGACAGGTTCAACAGGAGCAGTAGGTCCTACAGGCCCAACAGGTTCTACTGGTGCTATTGGACCAACAGGTCCTACAGGAAGTTTAGGCCCAACTGGACCTTCTGGTAACCTTTATCAAACTACCAGTACATCAACATTAACGATTGCAGTTGGGACTCAATCTTTAACTGTTGGAACTGGACTCAATTACTCTACTGGTCAATCAGTTGTTATTGCTTACAACAGCACTAATGAGATGATTGGTAATGTATCTAGTTACAACGCATCAACTGGTGCTTTGGTTGTGACTGTTACAACTATTGTTGGATCGGGAACATATTCTTCTTGGTCTGTTAATCTTAATGGAGCATCTGGTCCACAAGGACCTACAGGCCCCACAGGTACAACAGGAGCATCAGGCCCAACAGGACCCACTGGCAGTACAGGTGCAACAGGAAATACTGGCCCGACAGGCCCTACAGGTAGCACTGGAGCCACAGGAAGCACAGGTCCTACAGGTCCTACAGGAAGTACGGGCGCTACGGGCGCACAAGGGCCAACAGGTCCTACTGGAAGTACTGGAGCAATTGGTCCTACGGGTCCAACTGGAACCACAGGTAATACAGGACCAACAGGTCCTACAGGCACGACTGGAACAACTGGACCTACAGGTCCTACTGGCTCTACAGGACCAACAACATATCCTGGCGCAGGAATAGCAGTATCTACTGGTTCTGCTTGGGGGTCATCTTATGGAACATCAGGAGCCAATTCTGTTGTTTTAAGAGATGCAAATCAAAACGTAACAGCAAATGATTTTTATGAAGGTTTTACAAACGTAGCTGCGGCAGGAACAACGACAACTTTAACTGCTAGTTCAACGCCTAACTTTGTAGTGACAGGATCTGGTGGTCAGACATACCAGCTTCCTGATGCAACTACATTGCCAGCAGGTGCTATATACACGTTTAACAATAATCAGTCTTCAGGGACTATTGTTGTAAAGAATAACTCTGGAACTACGATTGTTACTGTTCAATCTGGTGGTTTTGTTGAAATTATTCTTTTAAGTAATTCAATTGCTGCAGGTTCATGGGATTATCATTATCAAGCACCTTCTAATGCTTCTTGGTCAACCAATACTTTAAGTTGGGCAGGAACATATACAAACGGCACATGGAACGGAAACGTAATTTCTCCTAATTACGGTGGTACTGGAGTTAATAACGGAACAAACACCCTGACTATGGGTGGAAATGTTACGTTTTCAGGTGCTTATGCACAAACTTTAACTGCGACTGCTACAACTTCTGTAACACTTCCAACATCAGGAACTTTGATTTCTAGTTTAACGGCTTTATCTGGTGCTGTTACTGGAACTCCTTCTTCCACAACTTATCTTAGAGGTGATGGTACTTGGGCTACGGTTACCGCAGGTGTATCACAAATTATTGCAGGTACTAATGTAACAATTAGCCCTTCTGGTGGTACAGGAGCAGTTACCATCAATGCAACAGGATCATCTGGTTCATACACAAGAACTTCTTTCACAGCGACTTCTGGTCAAACCACGTTTTCAGTTACTTATACACCAGGATATGTTGAAGTATATTTAAATGGAGTATATTTAAATGGATCAGATTACACTGCCACATCTGGAACATCAGTCGTTTTAGCTGTTGGTGCAAATTCAGGTGATATTGTTGAATTTGTTTCAATAAATATTACAAGCGTTGGAACTGTCGCAGCATCTGGAGTTTTAGGTGGCACAAGCGGTTATGTGCTTACTTCTAATGGAACAAACGGTGTTTGGCAATTATTAAATGTTGGGCCAGTTGCAATCAATAGCAACACAACTGCTTCAACAGGAACAACATATTATTGCGACACTTCTGCTGGATCATTTACATTGACTTTGCCAACAACTCCAACAAATGGAAGCACTGTTACTGTATTTGATTCAACAGGATCATGGGCTAAAAATCCATTAACTATTTCATCTCCACAAACCATCAACGGTGTTAGTGGTCCTTTAATTTGTAATATTCAAGGTCACAACCTTGTTTTACAATATGTTTCATCTTCTTCCAATTGGAGACTTCAATAATGAATACAAGTGACATTTTAGGATTAACGGGTAATTTAACTGCTGGTGCAGCAATTACACAAGATTCAAATGGCAGATACCCATTGGTTGAATTGTTCCCAAATGGTTATGCATATCCAGTTCAAAATATTCAATATGCAGTAACTGCAAACGTGAGTAATAATTTAAGTTCTGTTTACAATCCACCAACTTATGATTCGAGTTTTTATACTTGGTCTAACCAAGCGCCAAATCCAATTCAATGTAATGATGGGTCTTTAATTTTTGTAACAAATAGTGGTTCAAGTGGTTCAGGTCTTGCATTAGTTAAATATGATATTCAGTTATACAACCAAATTGGTATTAATACAATTATTTCTGGTAATGTAAGAAATATAATGATTGCGTTATTAAGCAATGGAAATATTGTTGTTGTTTGGGCAAATTCAACGGCTGGTAATTGGTATTTTGGAATTTACAATCAAAATTTAACACAAATTGTTGCACCTACAATTATTGGAAATGCAAGTGGAAATTATCCAGGAGTTTTAACGGCTCTAACAGGAGGCGGATTTGCTGTAAATTTAAAGTTTAATACAACTGTTTCTGGATCAGGGATCGCGGCATATTCAAATACAGGAACTCAATTATTAGCTCCTACTTTATTGCTTGCATCTCCTGCAACCGTTGCAAATTCAAATGGCACTTCATACATTATTCAAGCTCTTTCAAATGGTAGTTTTTTGGCTGCAACTGTAGCAAGTTCAGGGACATCTTTTACATATTCTGTTTACACAAATACAGGAACCCAGGTAGTAGCCCCTACAGCAACATCGTTTTCAGGTAGTGGTAATATTTGCGCTTCTTCTTTATCTGGTTATTTTGCTATTGGCTACAACCAAACAGGAACATATCCAAATGTTAGCGTTTACAATAATTCTGGAACTTTACAGGGGACGGCTTACACTTATGGTGGGGCCAGTCAAAAAATAGGCGATATTGTAAATGATGGAACAAATTTTTATGCTGTTTCCGTTCCAACATCGAGCTATGTTTCGATAGCTACTATTCCAATTACTGGTGGAGCAAGCGCATCATATATTACAACAGTTGGAATTGGACTTACAAATAGCGCCATTAAAGCAAATTTAAACAATGGTGTTTTAACTTTTGTATCTTATACTTCTGGAACAGTAAGCCCAATTTTTTACTCATATAATTTAAGCAATAATTCACTATTAACTAGATTAACAAATCCATTTTCATATACGCCATCATCAACGGTTTCTTACATCAATGGCATATCTAGTATTGGTGATGGAGCTTATTGTATTTGGGCTGATATGGATAATTTAGGTTATTACATATTAATAAAACTAACAAATACTGGAATACAAGGTGTTGCTACTTCAACAGCATCAATTGGAGGCGTATTTTCAGTAAAAACTTATGGTCAAACAGGAAACGGGTATAACGCTGCGATACAAACTGTATTAGGAAACGCTGGCTCATTTAATCATACCTATGGATCTGGAAATAACATACCTGGGGCACAAGGTGGAATAACTCCAAATAGTGCAACTATCAAAGGACTATAAAATGTATCAACTTAAAAGTTCATTAAATCCAATTGTTATTTTTTCTTCTACCGAACCCATTTTTGAAAATGGCATGTGGAAATGTTCAAATAATAATGTTTCAGATCCTGAAGGAAATGAATACACAGTTGTTAATCCACCTAAAACATGGACTGCTGACAACATTCGATCAGGATTAACTCTTTCTGAAAAAGTAAAGTGGGATAACAATTCAACACCAGAAATCATTACTGCAAAAGTTGAAATGGCAACACCTCAATTACTTGCAGAAACAACTGCAGTATTGCAAATGTTAGTAACTGCTAATGTTATTTCTCAAGCATCAATGACTTATATTTTGGGGTAATGTATGACAATCCCTCGCAATTTATCATTTCTAGCAGAAGGTGCTAGTTCAACTGGTGTATTAGGAACTGCTAATGGTGGTACTGGATTAAACACATTAGGAACAGCAGGACAAGCGTTGGTTGTTAACTCTGGTGCTACTGGATTGACTTATTCAACTCCTAGTGCAGGTGCAATTACTTTGATTAGCACACAAACTGCGAGTTCTAGTGCATCATTACAATGGACAGGATTGTCTGGATACGACAAATACATTATTGTTTTTGAAAATGTTATTCCAGCAACAAATAATGTTATTTTATATTTGCAATTTGGAACTGGTTCAACTCCGACATATATCACAAGCAATTATCAAAATTTGTCCGTTTATGGTTACGCGTCAGGAAGTACTGCACAAACAAGCACAAATCAAAACTCATCACAAATTTATGTAACAAATGTAAATGGAGTGAATAATACAGGTTATGGCGTATGTGGTTTTATGAACATAGAAGGTTTCATTTCTACAACAAATTACACATCAACAACTAATAACCTTGTTTGGGGTGGAACTGTTGCATCTGCTCTTACAGATTTTGTTCAAAGTGGAGGAGCTTATTTAGGAGCTACATCGACTGCAAAAACAGCTATAAAAATATACTTTAGTTCGGGAAACATAACATCTGGCACAGCATCCCTATACGGAATATCCTCATAAGGACAGAAAATGACACTCAACGATCAAATCATTGCTTATCTAACAATTAACAACATTGCTTATTCTGTTGGCGATTACCAAACAGGACAACCTGAAGGACAAGCAGATCAAATATTACATTGGGATGCAAAATTAGGAATACAACCTACACAAGATCAATTAGATTCTGCTTATACAACATACCAAGCAAATTTAACTGCTCAAGCACAAGCAAAAGAAGCTGTAAAGTCATCTGCTTTGGCTAAATTAACTGCTTTGGGATTAACACAAGCTGAAGTAAATGCAATATTAACGTAAGGAAAAGCATGAAAATAGCAGTTTATGCTATCAGTAAAAACGAAGAACAGTTTGTCAAAAAGTTTTGTGATTCTGCCAAAGATGCCGATTTAATCATTATTGGTGACACAGGATCTACCGACAATACTGTTGCTTTGGCTAAAGAATGTGGGGCTGTTGTGCCCCGTATTTACATCACGCCTTGGAGGTTTGATAAGGCTAGAGAAGCAGTCTTAGCCCTAATTCCTCCTGACATCGACATTTGCATTAGTTTGGACTTAGATGAAGTACTTGAAGACGGGTGGCGTGAGGAAATTCTGCGTGTTTGGAATAAAGATACTACTCGCTTGCGCTATAAGTTTGATTGGGGTTGTGGGATTTCTTTTTACTATGAAAAGATTCATGCACGCCACGGTTATTTTTGGGCTCACTCGTGCCATGAATATCCTCGTTCTGATCCAAGAATACAAGAAGTCTACGCACATACTGACAAACTATTGGTAAGCCATCACCCTGATCCCACCAAGTCTCGTGGTCAATACTTAGATCTTTTAAAAGTATCGGTTACAGAAGACCCTAGATGCCCTAGAAACGCTTTTTACTATGCCCGTGAGCTAACCTTCTACTGTAGATGGGAAGAGGCTATAGAGGCTTTAAATCGATATTTAGAGATGCCAGAGGCCACCTGGCAGAACGAACGATGCTATGCCATGCGCTTATTAGGCAAAAGCTATGAAGAAACAGGATTTGATAGTGAAGCACTAAAATGGTACAGATTGGCATGTGCTGAAGCGCCTTTTACCCGTGAACCTTGGGTTGATCTGTCTATGTACTGCTATAGACGGTCTATGTGGTCAGAAAGCTTGTTTTGCGCTACCCAAGCTTTAGGGGTTGTGGATAGAGCATTGGTATATACATGTGACCCATCGGTTTGGACTGAAAAACCCTATGATTTGGCTTCTATAGCATCTTGGCATCTAGGAATGAAAGATCAGGCTATCGCATATTGTAAGGAAGCTCTAAAATACGCACCATCTGATATACGAATCCTAAATAACCTAAAAAGCATGGAAACAGTATGAGCGACTATATTCCTTTAAGGTCACCTCTATCCAACATGAGCTTCACGCCAGACGTGCCAAGCAATGCTTTAGGCCCATCTGAATACAACTCAGGAAAGAATGTAGAGACTGACGTTAGGGGGATTAAAAAGATCTATGGAGAGAACTATGCCTTATCTGCGATACCAGGACATGTTATCTTTATTGACGGAGGATTTAGAAATGGTTCATGGGTCTATATCGTGGCAACACGGGAAGGCGTGTGGTACATGGTCACATCCTCTGGAATCTCGAACATCACACCTGGAGTTGGAGCAAACCCATCCGTCACTCTTTCTGGTTACTCAGATGACACACGAATCACCGCTTCTTGGGTAGGATCAGTATTCTTTATTAACGACCAATTGCGTCCTCCAATGTACTTTGGCGTGTATTACCAATCTGGTGGCGCACAGACTGAAATCGCCATTTACGGTACAGGTCCTGATAACTTTGTCTGGAACTACGAAAGTGGTCTATCTCCTGCCGTTAATTCAGTAACTGCTGGGTTTGTCAGGAACTATTCCTCTCCCAACCTTGGTAACCTTTTAGTTGCAGGAAACCTTACAAAGTCGTACTCTACGGGTATTACTGTGAACTACCCAACCACCATCCGTTGGTCACAGCAGTTTCCGATTACTGGAGTACCGACAACGTGGCAGCCAACCTTATCGAACGTAGCAAATGAGCAAGAAGTCAATGTCAGAGGTCCTCTCATTGACGGGTTTTTCATTGGCGGTAGCTTTTATGTGTGTTCTTATTGGGATACCGTTGTTCTTGCACCTCTTAACTATCAGAACTCTTCAGCACCTGTTTTTGCTGTTAAGCAGTTTTGTCAAGGGCGTGGGCTGATCAACCAAAACGCTTGGTGTCAGGCTGATACTGTGGTTTACGGGGTCGATTCTAGAGACATTTGGATGTTTGACGGAACCAACTTTACTCCTTTAGGCAACCAGACCGTTAAAAACTATTTCTACAATAATCTTAATTCTGCATATGTGGACCGTATATTTATGGTCAACAACACCCAAAAGTACCAAATGGAACTTTACTATCCTGATCTGACATCAACAGGATGGTGCAATAAGATGCTTTCGTATCGCTACGATCTACAAGTTTGGAACGCACCAAAAGACGTTCAGAACGCTTGTAACGGCTGTGAGGGCCCTTACTACTCTGGGTCGTTCAACAATGCTTTACGCACCGTTGTATACGCTCAAGGAAGCGTTTCTAGCTCACAAATCATCCAGACCAATACTGGCAACTCTTTCTGTGGAAACACCATAGACGCACTGTTTCAACGTGACAACATTGAGTTGATCACTCCTGATGGCCCAGTGCCGTTTTCGTCTAAGGTTTACATTCATAGATTGTTGCCTGAAATCAGCGGAAGCGGTGTGGTGACGGTGACGGTCGGAGGGGCCAACTCTACTGCTCAAACACCCGTTTTTGGTCAAACAGGAACCATGACAATTAATACTGATAGCCCTTGGGTGACCACTCAACAGAACACAGTAAGAACGGTTTCCCTGAAAATCGAAACCAACGATTCCACAAGCACATGGAATGCTACTGCTATTAACTGGCAAGCCACCATCACTGAGGATGCGTTCTAATGCTTTTCTCTTTACCATCCAACCCTACACCTTCTGACGTATCAGAGGCTCTCAATTATTTATTGAATAACTTTGGGTCTAATGTAAGCATTAATTCAGGTACGGGATCGGTAAATGGACCTACTGGAAACATATCTTATTTATATCAGTACTTAGATATTAAATACGCCACAAGCTATGACGGATCGGTGGGGTTTTCCAATATCCCAACCAATGCCTTTTATTTCGGTATACGAAATGCCAACTCATCTGTTGAATCAACCAACCCTTCTGATTACCTTTGGCAACAAGTAACTGGTGGTTTTGGTACTACTAAATTCCTTTACTACGCAACTGGCGGTGGACGCACCATTAACTTCCAAGTGGCTTCAACAAGCCCTGGTGGAGCGTATGTACAAGATACTGGGTCAGCCATCAATCTAGACATCGTTACTGGGGTAAACGCCTATAACGCTGCACTACCCACAATCTACCAATGGACCACAGGATCAGCCCCTGCCAGACCGTCCACAACTTCTACCTATACTTTTGCCACAGCGTCCTTTACGCCTCCATCTGGTTGGTACTCAAGCATCCCATCTGACTCTACTCCTGGTGACACATTGTGGGCCATATCGATTCCTTTGATCGTATTGGCAAACGTAGCAACTTCTTTATTGGATTGGACCAATACGGGTTATCCTATTGTCCAAGTGTCTAAGAACGGATCCACAGGCCCAGCAGGGTCTACAGGAGCCACAGGACTTAGTTCGATAACCGCCTACAAAGTACAAACTCAATCAGCGTCTCCTCCTGCTACACCAGGCAATACTACTGGCGCAACTGCTCCTAGTGGATGGTCATTGACGGCCCCCACGGTGTCTGTTGGAAGTGTTCTCTACTATACTTTTGGACAATATAACGGTTCTAGTTCTACGATTAACGGAATTCCTGCCAACCAAACCCAATGGGGAACACCTACGGCAGCATCTGTTTTTCAAGATATTGAATCTGATAACTGGAATGGATCTGTACCTCCGACCTACGGAACACCTAGCACTTACGGAACTACTGGATATTACATATCTAGAAGCACTGGTAACTGTTACTTTAACAACGGTGTTTTTAGGGGTGATATCAACACCAACGGTCAGGGTATATTTTTAGGAAGAAACTATCAAGCTAGTTCAGTTTTTGTTAGTGGAACAACATATCCAACTCAATATGCTATTGCAGGTTTATCCACAACTTCACCAACTTCTTCTGCTTACACTCGAAGTGGCTTATATGGTTTATGCCAAACATCAGGGGCGCAATATAACGTAGGAGTTGTTGGACAAGGTGTTTCGGATATCAGTAGTAGTACTCTTAATGGAATTGGTGTTGTAGGCGCTGGAGATCTTTTTGGTGGCTATTTTTCCAATGGTAGTTATGGATCTACCACTGTTGGTTTGGCTGCTAATCATTCTTTGGGTGGTGTCGCTTTTCAAATTGGTACAGGACAATTTCAATTTGGGACAACATATATTCAACAACCACCAAATAATTCAGGTTATTTTTTAAGAGGTGATGGTCAATGGATTGCACTATCTACCATTACTTCTGGCGTATCAAGTTTTAACACAAGAACAGGTGCAGTCACTTTAAGTGTTTCTGACCTAATTGCAACTGCACCAGGGCCTGGTTATTTGCTTGAAAGTGGTGGTTGGGTCAATGATGCTATTGTTCCCACTTCTTTTCCTACTAATTCTGGTACAGCAACTGTTGCATCCAACACATTAAATTTATTGGGAAGCACATCTACAGGCATAGCTGGAGCATATATTGGAGTTACTGGATCTGGAAATACTGCCACTTTTGGCGTTCAAACCACATCTCCATCTGATATACGCCTTAAAGAAGAAGTGGCTGACATTGACGTTGGATTGGATTTTGTAAAGAAGCTTAGACCTGTTTCTTACAAGCTTAAAGCAGATCCTAAACACCAAAAAGGGTATGGATTTATTGCCGATGAGGTCGAGCCACTGGTAGAAAAAGACACTTCTTTGGTATATTTTGAGCCTGATTGGCAAGTTGGGGACCAAACTGGGTTTAAAACTATTCATTACCCATCTTATGTGGCTGTTTTAACCAAGGCCATACAGGAATTAAGTGCCGAAGTTGAACAACTAAAGTTGGCATTGAATCAGAAATCTAGCTAAAATTCAACAAAAGGATTGACATGGGTGCATCTTTACAAAATCAACCGCCAGTGACTGGGATGAGCAATCCCAATCCACCTGTCTACCCTACGATTCAATCCACAAACGGTCAAATGAATCAAACTCCCAATATGCCTATGGGCAAGGGGAACGTCACCAATTCAGCAACATCAGGCCAACCAATGATGGGACAGCCAAACAATAATGCCACTTCTGGTGGATTAGGGGGTTAATTATGGGATACAGTTCAGGATCGCAATCTGCCGCACCAACACCAGAACAAACGCAACAAATGCAACTGACGAACCAGTTGCTAGGTACTTTAGTTCCCACATATCAAGGTGTAACTCAAGGCGCACAAAACGCTTATAACACTGCAAGCCCTTATGTCAATCAAGCTGCTCTTCAAGGTTTTAACACAGCTCAAGATGTAGGTAAAAATTTGACTTACAAAGGGGCCGCACAACTTGAAAATGCAGGTAATTCTCTTCAAAACTTAGTAACTCCTGGTTACGCACAACAAGTTATTCAAGGCGCTGAACAACCTGTAATTGAAGCCAATCGTGAACTGCAAAACCAACAAAACGCTTCATACGGTGCGGCAGGTGGCTTAGGTTCATCTAGACAAGCTTTGGCTGATGCAAGCCTTTCTGGGTTAAATACAGCCCGTGAGAGTGCAGCGGGCGCTAATGCTCTTGCTCAGATCACTGGACAACAAATTCAAGGTGCGTCTAATTTGGGAACATTGGCGCAAGGTGCAGTTAATGCTGGTCAATCTGCTAATCAAGCTGCCCTTAATTTCGCAAATGCTCCACAATCAGCATATGCACAATATGCCAATACAGTATTTGGTGTTCCAACTGGTGCTTCTACTGGTAATTTTAGTGGCACACAAGGGACATCTTCAAAAGGTTTCAAGATTTAAGGATCTATCATGGCTGGATTAGGAAGCATTGGTTTATCAATGGGTCAAGATTGGCAGAACATAGGTTCTGACGATACTATTGGTCAATCTGCTCAAAGATATCTTGCTGACCAAGCTGGATTGATTGATTCATCAGATCCTACACAATTAAAAAACATTCAAAAAAATGGCGTTTTAGGCGCTGTTAAAAGTAATTTTTTACAAAATCAAATGGGGTTTGCTCCTCCTAATCAAGCGCCTGTTTTGCAAGGAATAGTTACTCCTGTGCAAACACCTTCTTTGGGATCAAATCCTGCTAATGCAATGTCTACGGGCGATGGTGGCTTGTTAGATGCTGTAGGCTCTTTTTTATTTGGAGGCTAATATGCCTGATGACGCATTAGAAATAGGACAAGGTTTAAAAGTTGCTCCAACAAGTCTTGGCTGGGGTGGCAACCCTGAACTGGATCAATTAAACAAAACTGTAGAAGCACAACACTACGAAGAACATGCTCCTGTAGCTAAAGCTTTGATGAAGGCCACAGAGCCTACTGCTACTGGCGAAGATCATTTAAACGCTGCCAATATTGTTAAAAACGTATCAACATCTGATGAATTTAGACTTTCAGATTTGTTGGGTTCTTTAATGAAAAAAGATTTTGGTGGTGTTGTTAAGGCTATAAATGGTGGAAGTGATGTTACCAAAGAAGCCTATGATTCTAACGGGAATAGATATTTAAAAGTTTACAACCAAAGGGTTAGCA
>Ga0208497_1000344_pt1 | contig 22760 bp, 24 predicted proteins | sample CryBogCBE25Aug07_FD_184555 | JGI IMG/M metagenome (GOLD analysis project Ga0208497, IMG submission 184555) | Freshwater microbial communities from Crystal Bog, Wisconsin, USA - CBE25Aug07 (SPAdes) | ecosystem: Environmental > Aquatic > Freshwater > Lake | place: Crystal Bog, Wisconsin, USA...
CAACCGAGGCGACATTCCGCACCCACCAGCGCCGGCCTACCAGCAGGTCCTATGGGGCTTCCCTCGAGGCGAATACCAAGCCAGCCCGAACAACGACGGCGAGTTCTTCGCTGACGCTGGACAGAAGGGTGAGTTCATTCGCGACCAACTGGCTTACTTCGTCAAGAACCGTCGGTCATGGAGTCCTTATGGATACTCAGCCGTCGAACAGGCGATTCCAATGGCGAGCCTCTACCTCGACCGTCAGCAGTGGATGAAATCAGAGTTCTCCGAAGGCACCATGCCTCAGACCTTCATGAAGACGGACTCGGACGAACTCGATCACCTCAAACTGGCCGCGCTCGAGCGTGTGCTCAATGACACCCTGAACGGCTCGACCGCCGAGCGTCACAAAATCAAGATGCTTCCCAAGTCCTTCGATCCGGTCTTCGCGCCGACCATCGACCAGCGCTACAAGTCCGAGTATGACGAATACATCATCAAGCGCGTGGCGGCCTGCTTCGGAGTTCAGCCGACGCAGCTCGGAATCATGCCTCGATCCGGTCTTGGTGGCAAAGGTCACGCCGAAGGAGAAGAGAACCAAGTCGAACTCATGAACAAGCGTCCGACCGAAGCCTTCATACTTGACTGCATCAACGCGCTGAACCACCGCTTCCTCGGCACCGATCGCTCAATCACGGCCGTCTTCTCCGACGAGGACACCGCCAAGAACGAAGAGATGCAAGCCAAGGCGCTTCAGATGAGCCTTTACTCAGGCCAGAAGACCTTGAACGACGTCCGCTCAGAGCAAGGCGAACCGCTCTACGACATGCCCGAAGCCGACGAACCCTTCATCGTGGCCGGCAATCAGATCACCTTCCTCAAAGGCCTGCTAGAAACAGACAGCGCCGGAGAGACCGTTGGTCAAACAGAAACCGCCACAGGCGATTCTACGGACCTCTCAGACGAGATCAGTAGCGCCGCGCCGACCGCAGATGCGACCCAGAACGCACCGGACAAGGATCTCAACGAGGCCACGCTTCGGATGACACCGCCGGACACCGACATCACGACGGTCACGGCTCCCAGCGCACCCAAGAAGGCTGCCGAGTCAGACACCTTCACACCTCCCAAAGGCGTCCAAGAGGAAGCACAGCGAGCGCTGGCTTGGATCGAGGACGGTCACGCCGGCGACAACTTCACTGACGTTGGACGCAAGCGAGCCTCCGACCTTGCAGCTGGACGAGCGGTCAGCCTCGACACGGTCAAGCGGATGGCTTCATACCTCGCTCGACATGAGGTTGACAAGCAAGGCAAAGGCTTCAACCCCGGCGAAGAAGGCTACCCCAGCCCCGGTCGAGTCGCATGGGCGGCATGGGGCGGAGATCCGGCGATGAGTTGGACAGCCTCGATCACCGACAAGACCGCCGACGAGATGAAGGCCTTCAAGGCTTACGTCGCGAAGCGAGCCAAGGCCGGCGAGTGGAAGCGCGACTTCGACTTCGAGACCGTAGACCAAGACGTAGCCGCCACGCTCAATGAGCAGGCCCGGTTGAACGTCACGAAGGCGAGCCGCCGCCCTTTAGCCGGAGCGCGAGCGACTTACCGGGCGGACAGCATCACGATCAACTCGTAGCGCACTTCGGACCTCTAATCGCGAAGGCCATCAAAGACTCGATCAACCCAGCAGACATCTTGGCGGCCATCCACGCAGCTGAGAAGCCGACCAAGGCCGCTGGCGACGTGAACATCCGCTTCGACACCGGCCCCCTGAACTCGATCTTCCAGAAGATCTACGCCTCTTCCTACATCACCGGCATCCGAGCCGCGCAGGCAGAGAACCCAAATCGACCAGCCACCGACACGCCGGCAGGTCAGTACGCATCCTCGATCGACTGGGCAACGTGGACCCCAGGGGACGCAGTAGCCGCGTCGGTTCTCAAAGACGGAGGCCTAGCCGAGTTGCTTCAGGCTCGCGACATCTGGATCGGTCAGATCCAAGACACCACCATGACGCGTCTCGGTAACGCTATTGCTGAAGGCATCGCTCGAGGCGACTCGGTTCTCACCATTGACTCCAACATTCAGCAATATCTTGGAGACGCCTATCGAGCAGATCTCGTCGCCACGACTGAAGTCGCTCGCGCACAGAACGAAGGTCAGAGCCAAGAGCTTCAAGGCATGGGCTTCGGCGAATGGACGTGGATGGCATACGACGGAGCCTGCGACACATGTATGGGTCTCAACGACCTGACGTTCATGTGGAGCGATCCCAGACCTCCCGAACATCCGAAGTGTCGCTGCTCGATCATTGGCTCAGGCGGCATCACTACAGACACGGGTGAAGGTGCCTAGCGTTACTGACTAGGTCTCGGCATCTAATCTCGGCAGAAGGTTCCCTGAAAGGATCATGACTCAATGAGCGACATCACTTACGCCTACGCAGGCGACATCGTCAAGACGAAGAGCGAAGACGGCGACCTGATCGTCTATGGCAAAGCCACCGGCCCGGACATCGACCTCGACGAGCAGATCTGCGACCCTGCTTGGCTCAAGGAAGCCATGCCCGAGTGGATGAAGTTCGGCAACGTGCGCGAGATGCACCAGCCCATCGCCGCTGGCGTAGGCCTCGAACTCAACGCCGAAGGCGACGACTGGTTCCTCAAGAGCCAAGTGATCGACGACAACACCGCACGCAAGATCGAAGCCGGCGCCCTCAAGGGATACTCGGTCGGAATCAAGGGTGCCAAGGTCATCAAAGACGCCGCAGCTCGAGGCGGCCGCATCGTCGGTGGCACGATCGTCGAGATCTCCTACGTTGACCGTCCTGCCAACCCCACCTGCTCAGCCGCAATCGCGAAGGCAGTAGGCGCTGAGTGGTCAGCCGTTGAGACCAAGTCCGACGACCCGAACGCTCCAGAGAATCAGAACGTCAACCTCGACTCCGACTGGAACGCCGAGGACATGTACCAACTGAACGACAACAACGAAGACCTCTATCCCGGTACGCATCTCTGCTCAGTGTGCGACGGTCTCGGTAAGTTCCCAGACACCGGCGCTCAGTGTCCTCACTGCGAAGGCTCAGGCCGCGTAAACAACTCAGAGACCGAAGATGGACGCGCTCAGAACGAAGTGATCGACCGCAAGAAGCCTAAAGACTCGAACGCTCAGATGACTCAAGACGACATCGACCGTCACATCGAAGGCAAGAGCATCGCCTCAGAGACCGAGATGAAGAGCGTGGAATGTCCTACCTGCAAGTCAATGTGCAAGGCAGATGAGATGGCTTGCAAAGAATGTGGCTACGACATGAAGTCTTACAACGACACTCGCATGAAGGCAGACTACTCAGACGCTCAGCGTGCGAACATGGCTGAGGCCGGACAAGCGATGCCCGGTGGAGGCTTCCCAATCAAGACGGTGGCTGACCTCAAGAACGCCATCCAAGCCTTCGGTCGTGCCAAGAACCCAGCCGCCGCCAAGGCTCACATCAAGGCTCGCGCAGCTGCTCTCGGTCGCGAAGACCTGATCCCTGAGAACTGGAAGACCCTAGAAGGCGAGACCGAGAAGGTGGAGCACAACGCCGCCGACCTCGAGGCCGTCCGATCAAGCATGATCGCCCTCATCGTTGCTGAACTTAACGAGATGCAGTCTGGCGAAGAGGACGAGGTGTGTGACGTTCGCAACCTACTCGTCGCTCTCCAGATCTTCCTCGACTGGTGGCAGGGCGAAGCCAACGAAGGCGAAACTAACAATCCATTCATGGAAACCGAAACAGAAGAGGACGACAACATGGCATACATGGCTATGGGCGTTAGCGCCGACATCATCAAAGCAGCATCAGCCGGTGGCGAAGAAGCCGTCGCTGAACTGCGTACCGAGATCGTCAAGGCCCTTGGCCTCGATGAACTCACCAAGACCGTGACCGACCTATCGAAAGCAGCGCAGAGGATCGAACTCCTAGAGGCTGAACTAGACCGGGTGAAGGAAATGGCTGCACCGGGAGGACCTGTCAAGTCCCGGACGCAGATGCAAACCTCCAAGGCCTTCGAGGCGGAGCGGATGCAGGCAGAGGCTTCACACTTCCGCCAAATGGCAAAGCAAATTAGCGACCCCAGTTTGTCCGCGCAATACCAACTGAAGGCCGCACAACTCGACAAAACCGCGTCCGAAATCATCGGCGCCTAACCCTTTAAGGATCTAACATGGCTCTCGCAGCTCCCTCAGTCAACGACATGTTCGCCGGCCTTCCGGCAGAGCAGCGCGTTGACCGTTTCGAGGCGTTCAAGTCCGCTATGTCTAAGTGCCACGCCGACGCCTATGCACAGGCTTCCCGTGGCGAGGTGCGCTTCGAGCGTTACCAAGGCATCGTCAAGAGCGCTTCTACCAACCCGGCTTCCCAGATCGAGGCTCTCCGTTCCGAAATGACGACCAAGGCCATGTCGCCTGAAGCCGTCGCTGAAGTTCAGGGTGCTCTCGACCGTCTCTCTGACATTCAGAAGGACTGGACGCTCACCAACCCGTTGAACACGGTGCCTTACGGCAACCTCGGTCTCGTTCCTTACGACCTTGATCCAGCGCTTGCTCTCTTGGTTCCTCGTTCATTCATCCTTCGCAACTCAATCAGCCGCATCGGTGGCATCGGTCAGGCTAAGGAATACCGTCGCATCACAGGTGTCTCGAACTCGAACACTGGTGGCGTTGCCAACCTCAGCACCTTCTTCTCGAGCGCTTCGGCCTCGACGCAGTTCGGTGGATCAGGTGGGCCTAGCCTTCAGCGTCCTAACAAGATCTCCTACGCCGCAGACCGTCACGTCGTTTCATACGTCGAGCAGGGTGTGTCGGACGAAGTCTTCATGGAAGCACAGTACGCAGGTCAGGGCTACACCGACCTCCGTCAACTCAGCCACACGGCTGCTCTCTGGGCGCACATGCTCGGCGAAGAGCGCAACTTGCTCTACAGCCGTTCATCTGGCACCGGATACGTTGGCGCACTGGCGACCCCAGTCGTCACCTCAGCCAACTTGACCAAGGCTGCTGCCACGACCACAGGCGGCACGTTCGTCGGTGGAACTGACACCGTCTACTTCAAGTTGACCTACTCATCGGGTGTTGGCGAGTCTGTCGCTACCGCTGAGCAGAGCCAAGCAGTCACCGGATCGAACAACTCGGTCACGCTGACCTTCTCGGCTATCCCAGCTGCGGCACTTGCTACGAACGTCTACTTCGGTACCGTTTCTGGCACGTACACCAACAAGGTGACATTCACCGGCTCATCGACAACGTTGCTGACCGCTGGCTCAGGCTCCTACACCGCTCCTTCTTCGGATGGTTCGGCTAACAGCCTCGGCTACGACGGCTTGCTCACGGTTCTCACCGACTCGACGCAAAGTGGTTACACCAAGCGCCTGAACGCTGTCCTCTCCACTACGGAGCCCGGCGCAGAATTTCAGGACTGCTTTGGCAGTCTCTACAGTTCCGTAATCGCGGACCCAGAGATGATCGTGACCACTGGTGCGATTCGTCGCGAACTTGCTAAGAACATCCAAACTCAGGGCAACCCCACCGGCTACCGTCTCAACCTTGAGGCTGGCTCGGATGGTGTGACCATCGGTTCGGTTGTCTCAGCAATCGCTAACGAATACACAGGCCGCATGGTTGACGTAGTAGCTCACCCATACGCGCCTGCTGGATCGGCGATCATCTGGAGCAAGACGCTTCCCTTCCCGGACAGCGGAATCAGCGAGACCACTCAGGTCGTGAATGTCACTGACATGAACGTCATCGAGTGGCCCGTCATCCAGATGTCATACGACATCAGCACGTACCAATACGGCACCATGATCCACCGGGCACCGGCTTGGTCAGGTTCCATCACTGGTATTCAGTAGTCACCCACTACTGTTTAGGTAGTTCGTCGGGGCGGTCTCTCCCGTTTCTCACCAAGCGGTTGTCTCCCCAAAAGGAGACCCCCCGACGGACGCCTAACTGCAACCGAAGGAGTCGTCTGTCAATGCCTCAACTACTTGGCCCCGAGGATGGAGCAAAGGAGGTGTCGATAGGCGACTCCGTCGTTGCGACCCGAGGCAGAGATGGCGTGTTCAACGTGGACAACCCAGCCGTCGCTACCCTCATGCGTAAGACAGGAGACTTCACGACTCGAGGCATCCGCATCGGTGCTGGATCCCCTGGCTACACCTGCACAAGCTGCGGTTTCGTTGCGATCATCAAAGACTCATGCGGTCGCTGCGGCGGCACGAACCTAGAGGCCCAATCATGAGCATCAACCCAGCAAACATCTCCTACGACAACCGAGTCCCGTACATCACCGTCACGGAGTTTCAGAACTCGCCGATCGCATCATCCATCGACTTCTCGAACCTCGTTCCTGCTGGCACGCAAGCACAGCAAGACGACGCGCTGGCTCAGTTGATCCTCATGGCTTCAGCCGAGGCCGACAACATTGTCATGGGTCCACTGGGAACAATGTGCGCCACGCTCAACACCGAGCAAGGTCGCTACCGTCAGAACCGCCAAGGCTTCTACGTCATCCACCCGGCGTACTGGCCCATCCTCGAGGTTGACTCGGTCGCCATCGGTAACGTGCCATCCGCGCAGACCTCGATCCCCGTCTCCTCGAGCAACGTCTGGATCGAGGATCGCCAGTTCACCGTTCTCTCCGGAGCCTTCAACTGGACAAGCGCCGGCCCCCTGTCCTTCGGAGCAGCTGGAGGCTCATACGGCGCTCAGGCTGACTTCATCACCTACACCTACGTCAACGGCTTCTTCAACGCCTTCAGCACCGCCTCAGTCAGTGCAGGCTCGACCTCGATCACCGTCGGCTCGACCGTAGGCGCGTACGTCGGACAGACGGTGCAGATCTGGGATGGCTTGAACACCGAGACCATCAAGATCTCGAGCATCTCTGGTCAGACGCTCAACTTCTCATCCAGCCTTCTCTACAATCATCAACTCGGAACGAACGTCTCAGTGCTTCCGGCCTCGATCAAGCAGGCCGTGATCCACCTCGTCGTCGCTGGCATCAAGCAACGTGGCGAAGGTGGCCTCGTCATCGCCGAGACCGGCGAGCCGATGAGCGTGGGCGGCAAGACCGACATGGGAAGCGAAGATCTCGCTCGCGCCGAGGAACTGCTTCACGCCTTCCTCCAAGTCTGGGGACGCTCATAATGGGTATCTACGCAGTAGGCATCGGCTTTGCGCTACTCGTCTGCGTTGGCTTCTTTATTGCTACCAAGGACCAGTAGTGTCTCGCTCCACTATCCGAGCGGCCGTCGCCTCGTATCTCTCACAGGGCGCAGGCACGTCCATTCCGTACCTCAGCAACGTCTACCCTCACCCGGCCAAGTTCACGCCAGAGGGTGACTTCTTCGTCAATGAGGATCCCGGTCACAACACCGGCGCCGTCATCTTCCTTTACATCGGCAAGCAGATGGAACGTCGAGCGGCGATGGGTGGACCGACGACTGGTCGCAAAGTGGTCGAGTACGAACTCATCATGGACTGCTTCATTCGTAGCGCCGCAGTTAAGTCAGAGAGTTGTGGAGCCGACGCCGACACCTTCCTCGATGCGCTAGTGGCTTACATCCGCGCCGACCGTAACGCCGGCACAGCTGCGACCAGCACCGGACCCTACGCCGGCACCGGCTACATCTTCCAATGGGGCGAAGGAACATTCCCCGGTGGAGAAGACATCGACATCCAAGCGCTCTACCCTCGTACCCTCAAAGGCTCAGGCCAGATCACTCAGGTCTACGCCTCAGTCCGCACCGCAGTTCTGGAGATCGCAGACGCATGACCACCTCGACCATTGTCATCAACGTCGCCGGCGTGGCTGGCCCAGTCAACGGAGTCAGTGTCACGGCTTGGAACATCTCACGTTTCGGCTATACCAACGTGCCAAGTCAAGGCACCGCCAAGCCAAGCGGCACTGCTGACGCCACAGCAACCTCAGCCGATATCGGCGCCAACGGTCAGGCCGTCCTCACCGTTCCAACCGGCTCGATCTACAACATCTGCGCCACCTACGACGGCACGAACTACTGGACGCAGAGCTCAGAGGCATTGGTCAACACCGGACCTCAGGGAGCGCAAGGCTCGACTGGAGCACAGGGTACGCAAGGTTCGACGGGATCTCAGGGCGCTCAGGGATATCAGGGCTACCAAGGTGCGGCCTCGACTGTGCCCGGCCCACAGGGCGTTCAAGGGTCTACTGGGAGCCAAGGATCGACAGGTGCTCAGGGTTCTCAGGGTGTCCAAGGTGCAACCGGCTCGCAAGGAGTTCAAGGTTCGCAAGGTAGCCAAGGCAACCAAGGAACTCAGGGCGTGCAGGGTAGCCAAGGTTCGCAGGGCTTCCAAGGATTCCAGGGCGCTCAGGGTAATCAGGGCAATCAAGGTTCGACCGGAAGCCAAGGTCTGCAAGGTTCGACCGGAAGCCAAGGTACTCAAGGCTTCCAAGGCTCACAGGGTTCAACAGGATCGCAGGGATCTACAGGATCGCAAGGCGCAACCGGATCGCAAGGCGCAACCGGATCGCAGGGATCACAGGGCGTTCAGGGAACGATTGGAAGCCAAGGAGCGACAGGTTCGCAAGGTAGCCAAGGCGCAACTGGATCACAGGGAGTTCAGGGAGCGCAGGGCTATCAAGGCTCGACAGGTACTCAAGGTACTCAAGGTTCGCAGGGCTTCCAAGGTCAGACCGGATCGCAGGGATCACAGGGCGCTCAGGGTTCAACCGGGGCTACTGGATCACAGGGCAGTCAAGGCTTACAGGGTACGCAAGGGTTCCAAGGCAATAACGGAAATCAAGGTTATCCCGTCGGTCTTACGGGTGCTACTTCAGCTACTCGATACGTCGGCGGCACCGTTAATGGCGCACCCACGTCAGGTACTTTTGCCGTTGGCGATTTTATTGTAGATCAAACTGGAACTATCTGGGTCTGCACAACTGCCGGGACACCCGGTACTTGGACTACCACAATCTCGTCGCACCTTTCGCTTCGTACTGCTTCGGCAACGGTGGGCCGTAATGAGATAACTATTTTTTCAGGCTCCACGTCAAGTCAAACCCTCACTGCTCCATCCAGTCCGATTGACGGTTCTAACTGGACTGTCATCAACAAGTCCTCCGTGACGGTGACTTTAAGTTTCACGCCTTCAATGGTTCCGCTCAGTTCGGGAACTGGCGTGACTACGTTCTCGGTTTTTGCTGGCGGGACTTACTCATTCGTGAACTACAACGGTTCTCAGTGGTACATGATTTCTTCCAACAGCGCCGACCAACTAATCAACGTATTACCTACCGCTAACGGTGGAACCGGACTTAGCACCATTGGAACTGCTGGTCAAGCGCTGGTAGTCAACGGTGGCGCTACCGGACTTACCTACACCTCAGTCGTCGGAACGCAAGGAGCTCAAGGTTCTACGGGTGCCCAAGGTTCACCCGGAGCGCAAGGTTCTACGGGTGCCCAAGGTTCTACAGGCGCTCAGGGTGCTACAGGTTCTCAAGGTTCACCCGGCGCTCAAGGCAGTACCGGCGCACAAGGTGCTACAGGAACTCAGGGTGCTACAGGAACTCAGGGTGCTACGGGAACTCAGGGTGCTACGGGGGCGCAAGGTGCTCAAGGCTCATCTGGAGCGGCGCAACTCTCAACGGCCAACACTTGGACTGCCACGCAGACCATGTACCTTGAAGTAGACACCAAGAACACAGTCACAGTCACGTCGAACGCCGGCACATGCTCGGCTTCTTACAAACTGAACTACTTCACGAACTCGTCGGCCGCCACGATGACGATCACGCTCTCAACCTCGGGAGCAGTTGACGGTCAACTCATGCGAGTCGTCATCTACGACTTCTCCGCAGCTGCACAGACCATCAACTGGACGAACACAGAGAACTCGACGGTCAGCGTGCCAACGACCTCCAACGGCTCGACCACCAGTCCCAAGATCGTCGGGTTCCACTACAACGCCTCGACCTCGAAGTGGCGTTGCATCGCCGTCGCATGAGCACCGTCACTCGAATCACCTTTGACAAGGATCGTCTCTTCGCTGGCGAGCCTTATTGTCACGTCAATGGCGACTGGTGGGACGGCTTCCATTCGGTTCGAGGCGTCGTCTTCGTCAAGGTCGGCCCGAAGGGCGCATGGATCGAGCATCACGGAGATGTCCCCGACCTCACTCCCGGTGGCGGAGAGATCGCTGATTCCGGCGAGCGTGAGCAGTGGGGCTTCAATTACTGGATCTCAGGCCTCAAAGATCGTTTGATCGAGCATCCTTCGCTCTGGTATGGAGCAGTTAATAAGGGTCGCATCCGAATGGGTAGACCAGCCATCACCGCCTACAACCAACACCGTGAGATTCTGACCGACTTCCTGCGCTTCGAGGGTGAGGTATGGAGCGCCACCATCAAGCCGCCTGCTCAGGATCATCCGGAGCCGCTCAACTGGTGGATCGAGACGAACGGACTGGTGGAGTTCTAATGGCTATCGCAGTAGTTCAAAGTCAAGGCGCACTCACCTCATCTGGGAGTGGTACAAGCGGCGACCCGACTCGAACGGATAACACATTCTCATCGGCAGTCACTACGGGTAACGCCGTTGTCGTCATTGAATGGATCTCAAACTATTTAGGTCGAGCTTCAACAATCACAACAGGAGCGGTGACAGACAACAAAGGTAACACCTACCAGCGAGTCTTCTCCTTGACGACCACCAACACTCAATACAAAAACCCAGAAGTGTTGCAAATGTATGTGGCCTACAACGTAACGGGCGGATCAAGTTTCTCAACGATCAGCAACGCCTCGTCTTATGCCTGTTGTTGTTGTGGGACTTTAAGTTATCCAACCCTGCAATCAAGCATGATTAGTTACGAAATCTCAGGACTCGGCACTAGTAATCCGATCGACACATACTCAACTAACCAAGGTCTGTATTCGAGCAACCCCAGTTCCGGAAGTATCACAAACTCGCCGAACGCAATCCTGATCGGGTGTGCAGGACTTGACAGCAACGACGCTGGTGGATCGGCTATCACTTGGACTGGTACATCTGGATTTACAGGCCCAGTCATCTCGCCGCCTTCAGGAACATCGCAGAGTCCTATTCCACTGGCAGCAGAGTATCAAATCGTTGCTTCATCTAGCTCATATAGTTCTTCGATGAGAGCATCACAGCCGGGTTCTTCTTATTGGTACGCCAAAGCCATCGCATCGTTCAAGGCAAGCGGAGCAGCTGCGCCAAACTCTAACTTCATGGTGTTCTTCTAATGGGCGTCATCTACGTCGGCGACCTCGCTGGATCTCCACCGCCAGCAATTCCCTACGGCCGCTACCTCCTCGATGTCGGCGCACTTCCAAGACCCGGTCACGTTCAGGTCGGCTGGAAGACTCCCACCGTTACGCCAGCAGTCAAGAACTCAGTCGTCGGCCTCTCGGCGAAGACTTCGACAGTCGTGGCAAACTCGGAGCACGCCATCGTCGGCGCAGGATATCGCTACCCGACCGTCATCGCAGCTGCGGAGGAATAATGAACTCTTTGATCTATGCAGGAACCGTCGTCCGGTTCTACACCTCGACGCCGTTCACCTCGGTCGCTGGCACCGTGACTGACCCCACCGAGGTTCTGTTCGCCTATCGAGTAGGCAACGGCCCGGCGACTCAGTTCACCTACAGCTCAGGGGGATCAGTAGGCTCGATCATCAAAGACTCGACCGGGAACTACCACATCGACATCGACACCACCGGCAAGCCGGGAACGTGGACGATCACATGGGTCGGCATCGACACCACCGGAACAGTTCAGACACGCTCAGAGACAGAGGTACAGATCTCGGCGCCGTCGGTATCTGTCACGCCATAGCCAGAAGGGATAGCCTCAGACCATGCCTCAGTTCACCTACACCGGCTCAGAAGTCAAGGTCTACCCGACCCTATCCGCCGCAGACGGCTCGACCCTCGTCGTCAAGCCCGGCGACGTTGTCACCCTCGACACTGACCCGAACGCATCCGACCTCACAGCAGCCGCCAAAGCCGCCTCAGCACCAGCGCCAGAAGCCGCTCAGACCGCCCCAGAAGCCCCTACAACGCCGGCAACCCCAGCAGCGTAGGGATAAGACCTAGAAATCAACAGGAGCCAATATGCCATTCATGACCGCCAACTCGTTCGTCGGCCTCGGTATCGAGGGTACGCGAGGCACCGCATCGAGCAACGTCAAGTTCGTACCGGTAACTGGTCCTCAGATCACGCCTCAGCAGAAGTGGCTCCGTGACGACGCCTTTCGTGCCAGCCCCGTTGACAACTACGGCGAGATCCTTGGCGTGCGCCACGACGAGTACGACTTCAAGGGCTACGTCTTCGCTGACACCTTCGGCGTGCTGGCCAAGGGCGCTCTCGGCTACGAAGCGATCAGTGGCTCAGGCACCTACACCCACACCTTCGGCCTCTACAACAGTCCAGCCAACGCTTCACAGCCACCCTCAATCTCGATCCAAGACTTCGACGGTAGCCAGACCTTTCAGCTGCTCGCCGGACAGGTCGGCGACCTGAACGTCAAGTTCACCGCCGAAGGCGCTCTCGAATACGACTCGAAGCTCATGGCTAACCCGTTCACCAAGATCGCGAACCCGACCACGTCATTCTCGACCGAAGTGTTCATTCCGGCATGGGATCTGACTATGACGATCGGTGGCACCTCGACCGCCGTGACTGCTGAGGGTGAGATCAACATCAAGCGCAACACCGCTCCGATCTTCACGGCTCAGGGCGTGAACAGCCCCTACCGTCTCTTCGCAGGCCCAGCCAACGTGAGCGGCAAGTTCACCTTCGTTCTCGAAGCCTCCGACCCGATCCTCTACAACGGTTCCAGTAACGGCTACGGCCTCACCGCCGGCACGCAGGCCGTCGTCTTGACCTTCACCGACCCGGCTTCTACTCACACGGTCAAGTTCCAGATGTCCAGCGTTCAGTTCGAGATGCCCAAGCGCACGCGAGGCAAGGCCTACGTCGAGGTCGAGACTCAGTTCGAGGCAGTCGCCAACACCACCGACGCCATCTCCGGCGCCGGCGCTGGCTACTCACCGATCCAGATCGTCACCACGAACTCTGTTTCAGCCGCTTACTAATACCTAACAACAATCAAACCGGGAGGAGACACCCATGATCGTGTCATTACCTAACAATGAATCAGCGACCCTTCGTGAATACGGAGAGTTGACCGAACGCGCAGCTCGACGGATTCGCGCATCGCTTCGAGCGGCACTCGAGCAGGCATCAAGCATCGCCGCTGGAGGCTTTGACGAGACCAAGCCTGAGACGTGGGGAGCGCTCAAAGGTATGGGCGAAGAGCACACCGCGATCGAGATCTACCAAGACCGTTGCATTGTTGAGATGGTCAAAGGCTGGACACTTGGCGACCTTCCCACGATGGAGACAGTGGGCGACCTGCCGGCTGGAACCTACGCACTCTTGGCAGAGCAATCAGTAGCCGCCACGCGAGATGAAACCGAGTACGGAGTGGACGGTGCTCCTGACCCAAAAGCGGTTACAGAAGGCTGAATCGCCTTCGCGATCACTTGCTAGGTCTCGGCCTAGAGCCACCAGACACCGAGATCGTGGAATGGTGGGAGGAATACCGCTATCGCAAACTCATCCCCTTGAGCCATGAGGCCTATCTCGATGAACCCGTGGAGGCTATCGAGTGGACGTTGCGAATGGACAACCTACGAGTCGAGGTCGAGAACGAATGGCAACGGAGATCAGGGTAGAAGGCATCTCGAAGTTCTCAGCTGCGATCGAGAAGAAGATCGTCGAGTCCTCCATCGCCGCCAAGACCTTCGTCACCGTCGGAGGTCAGATCGTCACCAAGAACGCACGTCGTCAGTTCACCACCGTTCTCGTCGATGCATCAGGTAGTCGTCGCATCGCTGGACGGTACTCTCGAGGCAAGCGAGGCGAGACCATTGAGCGATCAGGATCAAACATCTCAGGCGCCGGCGGTCCACCGCACATCCGTTCCGGTTACTTGGCTCGATCCATACAGACTCGAGGCATCAAGCCAACTGGCCGACGCGAAGGCTGGATGAGTAAGACAGGCCCCACCGCGATATACGGTCGCCGAGTAGAGTTAGGTCTCAGAGGTACTGACTCCAAGGGTCGCCTCTACAACGATCCGAACCCATTCCACCCCTACTTGAAACCCGGACTAGAGATGTCAAGACCAGAACTTCACGAACTTCGCCTCAGGTTATTCGGTAAGGCCGTCAATGGCTGATCTCCTTCCTCCGGTAGTCGCCACCCTCGTCGCCGACATCAAGCAATACAGCGCCAAGATGGACGAGGCCGATCGCAAGATGACTCAGTTCGGCGCGGCCTCCGAGACCACTGGCTCCAAAGTCATGGGCGGTCTGCAAAAGGCATCCACCGCGATCATCGGAATTGGCGTCGGAGTAGCCGCGTACTCGGTCAAAGCAGCGACGAACTTCCAAAGTCTGACCACCGCGCTCGTCACCGGCGCTGGCGAATCTGAGAAGAACCTCAAGATGGTCTCAGACGGCATCTTGGCGATGGCCGGCAAAGTAGGTCAGACGCCGGCGCAACTTGCCCAGGGCCTTTACATGATCGAGTCCGCTGGCTATCACGGATCCGCCGGCCTGACCGTCCTACAAGCCGCAGCTGAAGGCGCGGCAGTTGGTAGCGCTCAGATGGAGACCGTTGCGAACGCGCTGACTACAGCCATGCACGACTTCAACATCCCAGTCTCGAAAGCCAATAACGTCACGTCGGCGCTAATCGAGACCGTCGCCAGTGGTAAGACTCACCTTCAGGATCTCGCGTCCTCGATGGGTAAAGTCATGCCAGTCGCCTCGGCACTTGGCGTCTCGATGCAAGGCGTCCTCGGTGCGATGGCGACCATGACGAACTCGGGTCTCTCAGCTCGAATGGCGGCGATGGGTCTCCAAAACACCCTTATGGCGTTGAGCGCTCCAAGCGCAAAGGCCGAAGGAACCTTGGCCGCGTTCGGTCTCAGTTCTCAGCAAGTCAAGGACACCATGACAGGCCCCGGTGGCCTCTCAGCCGCGCTGCAAGAGATCTCGACAGCCGTCGGTCGCAGGTTCCCAGCCAACTCGGTGAACTACGCGCAAGCCATGAGAGACATCCTTGGTGGCACCGTTGGCTACCGCACCGAAGTCATGTTGACCGGATCTCACCTTAAAGAGTTCAATACCGACGTGAAGAATATCGGCGCCACGATGAATGGCTCAAAGCCGCAAGTCCAAGGCTTCGCGTTGGTACAGAAAGACCTAGCCTTCCAACTCAAGTCCGTGAAAGGATCACTTCAAGCCGGCGCCATCAGCCTCGGTCAGTGGCTGCTTCCGAAGATCACAGATGTAGCCAAGTGGTTCGGTGGCGTCGTGAACTTCCTCAAGGGCAAGTCCATTCTGTCGAGCATCGCTTCGGACGCCGTCATCGGACTGTTCGTCAGCGCCGTTGTACTGAAACTTGGCAAAGGCATCTCGTCGGTCTTTAGTGCCGGCTCATCTCTCATCAAGGGCATCGCCGGAGTAGTTAGCAAGGTAGCCGGCACAGCGGCCGCTTCGAGTCCGCTCGAGCTCAACACCTTGGCTCTTAATCGACTGACAACCGCCATTGAAACACAGGGATTAGGTGGCAAAGCAGCCCTTGGCGGCGAAGCAGCGCTCGCAGGTGAGGCCGCAGGTGGAAGCATTCTCAGCGCCGGCACGCTTGGACTTCTAGCCGGCCCAGTTGCTCTAGCCGCTGCTGGCCTCGCTCTTGGTCTCTATCTCAAAACACTCAAAGACACTCCTCAAGGCAAAAAGGAAGCCAAGCAAGGAGTCAACATCACTGGATCAGCAGGTAGGGCAGGCAACGGATCCGTATTTCAGGCGGAGCGATACATCGCAGAAATGAGAGCCGCGCAGGCTAGTCACCACAAACCGCAAACTCATAAGACCGTTGTCAAAGTCAAGCATCACGTCAAGGTTCACTAATGACGATCGCTTCAGGTCCTAACGATTCAGACTCGAATGAAGACATCCAAGTCGATATCGAACTCGACTTCTCGGAGTTCTTCCAGACAATGCTGGCTAACCCTCGAGTTCGTCAGCAGATCGTTGACATGGTCCGCAAAGACATGCTGAAGAACGCTCGTTACTACGGCAACATCTTCAGCACCTACGCTCAAAAGACGCACTAATGGCTACGCTGACCACGCTTCCTACTTGGTACGTCGCCTCCAACGGCCTCGACATCACCCAATGGATGATCGACTTCTCGATCAAGATGGGTCGCCAGCACGAAATCGACCGCACCGAGTCCTCGACGCTGACCATGACGCTCGACAACCGGAGCGGAACCTTCACGCCTTGGAACACGAACACATACACCTTCAGCCCGTCGAACTCAAACTTCGTCGGAACTCAGAGCCTCATCATCGAAGTCTTGATCGCCACCGGCACGACCGTCACCTACTTCTGGAACTCGACGAACGCTGACCCGGTCACTGGCGCTCAGCAAGGAGGCACCTTCCCAAACTACGCCCAGATGGTCGGCAACTCAGTGACCTTGGCTGGCTTCGGCACCGCTGGGTACAACGGCACCTTCACCGTCGTCTCATCGACTCCTTCATCGTTCACGGTCAACAACACGACTACCGGAGCGACGACCGGGCTTGGATCCACCGCCAAGGTTACGAGCATGACCCTCAGCGGATGTCCGCTCGTCATGAACTCCCTGATCGAGGTCGGCGGCGTCTATCCAACCTCAGGCGGCACGTTCAGTCAGTTGTATTTCGGCTACGTCAACGTTGTTCAGCCAGACGCGCCAGACGAACTGAACAGTCAGACCACCGTTCAAGCGAACGACGTGCTCAAGACCTTCGCGGCTCGACTGCTCTCGAACTCAGACATCTATCCAAACTTCGCCACAGCAACCTACGACCAGAGCGCCTACGCCAACGCCACGCAGCTCTACGCCTCGGTGCTACAGGGTGCTACAACGTGCTACGTCTACTCCAACCTCTCAGGAATTACCGGCTCAGCCGTATCGCTCAAGATCCTCGATGGCACTAGATCCGAGACCGTGACCGGAACGTGGGGAACAGCCGTCGCACTGGGATCCGGTTATCTCTATTCCGTCACCCTCTCAACTGGCTTCGCGCAAGGTCACGGCCAAGGGTGCTTCGTAGCAAACAACTTCGCCGTCGCAACGAACGCGGTCTTCTATCGAGGCGGCGACACGTCAGGCTCGACGGCAGTTGATTACTTCGGCAACCTCAACGGCTTCTACGGAGGCGGCGTCAACTACTCCAACGCTGGAGCACACATCTACGACGCTTCCGGTTCGATCAATATGAACTCGAATGGCTGGCTGGCCTCGAATACTTCTTCAGTCTCCCTGTCTCAGAGTTGGACGAACTCGTTCTGGTTCAAGTCACCGAACGCCGGCGACGCCATCACGACCACCTTCGACTCCACAAACACCACGCTCGCGAACCTGACCGTCACGCCAGACGGCAGGATCAGCATCTTGGCTGGCGCGGCCAACGTGAAATCTGCCACAGTCGTCAATACCGCAATCACCGCAACCTCGACAACGGTCTATACCTCAGTCGTCTCCGGAGTCGCGGCCTCAGGAACGCTTCAAGCCGTCAGCACCGCTGGAGCAACGGTCACGATGACCTACACCTCCGTCACCAGCGGTTACTACTCACCCGGCTTCGTTGCCATTCCCTGCTTGATCTTCACCATCAACGCTGGAGCATCTGGTCTTGGAACGATCGCGACTGGTGCATCCATCGCCATCGGCTCTGCACCGTTGACCACTATCGGCACGACACAGAACGTCAACGTGCTCGATGGCAACTGGCATCACGTCGCTTGGCAGTACGGCGCCAACGCCTCGACGACCATCAACGGCACCACATTCACCGGCGCCTCGACGACCTTGACCGTCGCCTCGACCACTGGCTTCCCGGCTCGCGGAGTTGCCTTGGTAGCCGGCTCAGGTGGGCCACTGTTGTTCTCTTACACCTCGATCACCTCAACGACGTTGGCTGGATGCACGCTTCTGTCCGGCCTAGCGGCTTGGACTATTACGAACGGAGCGACGATTAGGTCAGCATCGGTCGTCTTCGTCGATGGCGTCATCGGAGCCTTCGGTAACGTACCGACAACTGTTCAGAACAACGTGGCGTACTGGGGAGGAACGGTCGCCACGCCGGCAGTCACTCCCACAGCCTCGGCTTCTTCAGCTGCGACGTTCGCGGACATGCTCTTCGTCAACACGTCGCCTCTGATCGCTCCATTGGCCTCGACGCAATACACCATCGGATCGCTTCTGACAGTTCAGGAGTACGTCGGTCAGAAGATTAAAGACGCTCTCACCGTCGCTCAGTTCGCAGGTTCGACGACTGGAATCGCCCAGGGCTATCTGCTCTGCGTTGGCGACACGTCAGCCGTCAATCAGTCCAACGTTCTTGACTACATCTTGAACCACGTCGAGACCGAGCAGGGCTACTTCTTCCAGAACACTTCCGGGCAACTCACACTTCTCAATCGCTTCTATCCGCAAGAGACACCGCCTCGTCAAATCTCTGGATCAGTAGTTACCATCGGAGACTCAGGATCTCTTTCGGCCTACTACGAACCGCAGATCGACATTCTCCAAGACGACCTCGATGTCTGGAACCGAGCGCAGGTGACGACCTACGCCGGCTCATCGTATGAAACCGGGAACTCCCAGTCGGTCGCTCTCTACGGATCTCGCACGATCCCGAAGAGCAGCGTCTACACCGTGACGACGAACGACACCACCGCCATCGCTCAGATGCTTCTTTACCGCTACGCCTTGCCGCAGATCCGCGTTCAGAAGTTGACTCTGTCCACCAAAGCCAACGCGAACACGCCGATCCAGATCAGTCTTAACCTCTGGGATCAAGTGACCTTCTCTCGTCACGGTTCAGGCAACAGCGCCTTCAGCAAACAAATGATCGTCGAGTCGATCGAGCATCACTTCATCGCCGACCCGGGCGACATGGACACCGTCCTCGTTCTCTCCCCGTTCGAGCTCGTCACCGGCTCGAGCACCCCAGACTCCGGTTCAGTGTTTCGATTCTCGGACGGCACTCACACCTACTCGCACTTCGCCACTACCGGCCAAGATCACTTCGGAGGATAAGGTAGACCGCATGGCAACCCTCTACAACGCAACGACCGTGAACACTCACAGCGTCGGTGACACGCTCCCGGTCGCAGACTGGAACAACGCCGCGACGATCCTCAACTCGTCTAACCCTTCGGCGAAGGTATGGCTGACCTCAAACACCGGGCAAAGCGTAACCAACGGCGTCTTTGGATCCACGATCGCTGCTGGTGGCTTCACCATCGCTTACCAGAAAGGCGGCATGACTGCCACCTCATCGGCGGTTATCACCGTTCCAGTCACCGGCATCTACTTGATTAACGCGGGATGGAACTCAACTGCTGGAGCGGCTGGATCAGGATCACTTCAGAACATCACCGTCAACGTCAACGGAACGTCAGTGGCTGAAGGCCGAGGCACCGGAGTTACGAGTGACTATCTAGGCGCCAACGTCACCACGATGCACGCGTGCGCCGCGACGAATACGATCACATTCTCTTACTACGTAAACGCTGGAAGCACCAACACATTCGTCAATGGCGAAGCCGGCTGCTGGCTCTCCGTCGCACTGATCTCTAACTAAGGACACTCATGGCATATCGCAAAATGTACGACTCCGTCACCGTTGGCAATCTCCCCGTAAACGCCGACGAACTCTACGCTGGCTACGTCGGCGGTCTCTATCCCACCCTCATCCCAATCATGCAACGCTTTCCACACGCTCGAGTCGTCTCGATCGCCGTGAACGCTAGCCAGTCGGCTCAGGTGCTCGACGTTGAGACCGGCGACGCCACAGCTGCTGAAGTCCCGGACTGGCTGAACCGGATGCGCGCACAGCGCCGCAAGAACGTCACGGTCTACACCTCGCGCTCCAACATCGACGCAGTGCTGGCCGCCTGCGACGCCGCCAAGGTTGCTCGTCCTCTGATCTGGGCGGCTGACTGGACTGGTCAACCTCACGAAGTCCCCGGCGCCGTAGCGGTTCAGTACCTCAGCAACGACTACTTCGACGAGACCTGTATCACCGACGCGTTCTGGCCTGACTCGCGACCGAAGCACGTCGTCGCTCGAATCGCAAAGAAGGCAGTTCGTAAGATCTCCAAGGTCGTTAAGGCCCCGGCTCGCGCGATCGCCAAGAAGAAGGCCCCTGCCAAAGTCAAGGTCGTCAAGCCAGTCGCGAAGAAGGCCACTGCTCCGAAGAAGAAGGCATAGTGCGATGCTCGCCTCCGCGTTTAATTCGTGGGCTAACTGGCTGGGTCTAATCGGTTCAATCATCACGGTCGCCGGCCTCGCGTGGTGGATCGTTCGGGTTGTTCACAAGCACTTCATGGCAACCCTTCTGGCAGAACTCACGCCAATTCATCACGCGGTCACGCCGAACTCCGGGTCGTCAATGTTCGATGCCATCACGCGAATCGAAACCGAGACCAACAGACAAGGCACAGAACTCGACGCGCTCACGCTCAAGGTCGAGAAGCATCTGGCCTATCACGACGGCCAAGCCTCCGTTCGATGACCATTATCGAAGCACCGCCGGCCCCGGTTCGGAAGCGTGAATGCGAGACCGTTCCGTGTGCGTGGTGCTACTGCGGAGCAGGCGAAGACGATGAAGACGAAGATTAGCCACTGGGCTTACCACCCAGCCGTTCGATCCGGTACTGAACTCACCCTCGGCGAGAAGGCCGCAGACAAGATGAGACATGGACTTGGATCGTGGTCCTTCGTCTTCGGCTTCGTTGGACTCATGGCCGTCTGGATGTGCATCAACGCCTCCGCGCTGGCGTGGGATCCGTACCCGTTTATCCTCTTGAACCTCATGCTCTCAACGCTGGCAGGCCTTCAGGGCGCGGTCCTGCTGATCGCCGCCAAGCGAGCCGACGCCATCGCAGCTGCGCTCGCAAAGCACCACCTCGAGGTCTCGGAAGAGATGCATGAGATTCTTCAAGATATGACTGACATGATCGAAGAGATCCACGAAATCCACCTCCACGTCGAAGGAAACTCATGAGCACTTGGACCCAGATCGCTCTCTACTCAATCGTCGGATGCGTCTTCATGGCAATCCAAGATGTCGGCTACACCATCAACGCTCGCGCGGTCGCTAAGTCGAAGCCTTGGCTGGCCGGCTGGATGAACGGTCTGGTCGATCTCAGCGCCTTCGCGATCCTCTCGTTTTCCGGTGTGAACCTCACGACGAAGTATGGCTGGCGCGGCTGGATCGGCACCATTCCAGTGATCGTGGTGGCCGTGCTCGTTACCAAGGTCGCGACCGAGAAGTCCGACGTGATCGAGGACGAAGATGAAGAGCGCGAGGATGACCTTCAAGACAGCAGAATCCAAGCCCTAGAAGCGAAGGTTGAAGCCCTTCAGAAGGCCCTAGGATCGTCTAAGAGCCATTGAGAGGTAAGGCATGACCAATCCCATAGGTGAAAGCACACAGGCCAACACAGCGTCTAATACGAAATCTGCTATCACGCTCGACATGGACGTGTCCGCCTCGGCCTTCATCGTCTCAGTCTCGGGTATCAACACACACCTAGACACCGAGGCTTAGACTTATTCAGCGACCGTCGGAGTCGCAAATAAAGAGGGAGACTAGACATGGCACTGGCTGATCGACTATCCGTGAGCGCAGGACGATCTTGCAAGTTCACACGGGTCTACGAGGTAATGAGCGAAGAGGATCAAGAGACGCTCGGTCAGTGGATTGAGAAGCGACTACCTCAGCGAACCATCGTCGCAGCGACGAACCTTGAGTACCCAGACGACACGATGGCTGCTGGCTCGCTCGCGAATCACGTCTACGCGCGATGCAGCTGCGCGAAAGATACACCGCACAAAGGTTCGTGGCTATGAGTCTGAAGGATCGAGCGCAACCGCCTCGACCCTCTCATCCCAAAGGCTGGGAGCCAGGAATCTCATGGGACGGCGGCGAGGGTGAACTCTCGACCGGCCCCATCGAGGCAGGCGACGAACCGTTATGGGACAACCTCATCGAGGACTGGGGCTTCGATCCGAAGGCAGTGAGCGTCGTCGATGGCTCGGTTCAAGTTCGCGCATGGGACGCCAACATGGGCGGCGAGATCGTCCGGCTCAAATACTACCGATGCCGCATCGAGCAGACCAGAGTCAACACCGCAGACCTCGAAGAGCTCATCGCGATGGTCAAGCGAAGAAGGCCACCGGCCAAAGTCCCCACCGATCTCGGAGAGAAGGCTCTTGTCGTCGCTCTCTCTGACTGGCAGGTTGGCAAGGCCGGCGAAGTTAATGGCGGCACGCCAGAGTTCCTCGAGCGCCTTCTCTTGACAATGGACAGGGTCTACGATCGCGCGAAGAAACTACGTAAAGAGCAAGGCATTGACACCGTCTATCTGGTCGGTCTCGGAGACATGATCGAGAACTGCGACGGTCACTACGCCGCGCAGACCTTCAACGTGGATCTCGATCGACGCTCGCAGGTTCGACTCGTGCGTCAGTTGATCATGCAGATCATCGACCAGTTCGTCGGTCAGGGCTTCCGAGTTGTCATCGGAGCCGTACCGGGCAATCACGGAGAGAACCGTCGAGGAGGCAAAGCGTTCACGAACGTCTTCACCGACA
>Ga0208497_1000350_pt1 | contig 22697 bp, 24 predicted proteins | sample CryBogCBE25Aug07_FD_184555 | JGI IMG/M metagenome (GOLD analysis project Ga0208497, IMG submission 184555) | Freshwater microbial communities from Crystal Bog, Wisconsin, USA - CBE25Aug07 (SPAdes) | ecosystem: Environmental > Aquatic > Freshwater > Lake | place: Crystal Bog, Wisconsin, USA...
AAAAGACCTAAAACCTAAAGCCGCACGTCAGTTAGCCTTGGACCTGCAAGTACGTATGCTCAAACTTGAGAATACCTTAGATGATCTTATGCGTTCGGTAGAGATTGCACAATTTACCAAGCAATATAACGTAACTGAGGTCTTTGTACGTGACGCAGAAGAACTACTAAAAGACCGTCTATTATTGCCCGAACTTGAACAGGGAGATACTAAATTCAAGCTAATTGAAGGCGAGTTGAGCCAAGAAACAATCGACCAAATCAAGGCACAACAAGGTGCTTAAATACGGTGAGGCTAATCCGCTGGCAGTCTTTGGCTTGCGAGAGCTAAACTACTGCCCACCGCATTTTACTGTAGTAGACTTTTCTGTTAAAACCAACGATAAAACTATCAGTGATTGGATTTGGGCTAACCTTTCGGGTCGCTTTTATTATGGCGATCACTACTATAAAGACTATGCTAACACAGTACAATTAACCAAAAGAGCTGCATTTGAAATTCCAGGCGAAGCATCAATGTTTTGTCTCATCCTTGATACTATTAATAAAAATGACTTCGATTGGTGATTATTTAAGTTTGCAATTATCGTGATGCCATCTATAATAATTTGATTCTCCACCAACAATTTGCTCACAATGTGGGCATTTTATTTTATTTTTTGGAACACGTAATTTTATCTTTTGTTCTTCTGTTCTAGGAACACGCAGTTTTTGTTTATGCTCTTCTGTTTTTGGAACACGTAATTTTATCTTTTGTTCTTCTAGCATCGGAATACCTTTATTGTGTGCCGGTTTTCCTTTTTTTGCTATACTCAAATTCTGTTTGTGCTCATCGCTAAATTTTACACCTTTACGGATACCCGTTAATCCGCGAGATATATTTTGTTTATGCTCTTCCGTTAATTTTTTAGAATTTTGTTTTTTTGAAATAATTGCAGCTTCGGCTTTTATTCTAGCATACACCCGAGACGTTATAGGAGTTTCGTATCGATTTTGCCCTTTATTTTTCCTACGCATACCATTTAGAGCGTAAATCATTTTTGATCGCGCATTTCCTTCTGTCATTTTAGTTAATAACCAGTGGCAAATAAAATGCTCTCGTGCTGTAAGTTTAACTAAATTATCTTTATTGTTATCTCCCCCAATAGCTTTTGGAATAATATGATGTTTTTCTTTGTAGGTGTTTTTAGATAGGTCTCTACCTTTGGCATTTAGAATTATGCTGTAATAGTATTTTGTGTATTTGTTGTTAATATAATTCATACTTTTATTTATCATTTTTACTATATTTGCGTTATTTTTAGATATACTGTTTCGGTTAAGAAAAATATTTTCCGGTGTCTCTGTAGGTAGTAAATATATGCATAGTTTATTACGGAGATACTATGTTAGACCAAACAACAGAACAAGCAGTAGAACAAACACAAGATTCAGCGGCACCAGCTGAAGGCGCAGTTCAATTACAGTTGCAGGACCTATTATTGTCTGCACAGGTAATTCAACTAGCCAGTCAACGTGGTGCAATCAAAGCAGAAGAAATGGAAGCAGTAGGCGGTCTATACACACGCCTGGTTAAATTCCTACAGGCCAGTGGCGCATTACAACCAGCACCACAAGCCGACGCTCCTGTTGAAGAAACTCCAGCAGAAACAACTGCGGAATAAAAAGGAAAATAAAATGATTAAACATGTCGGCAAACACAATAGCAAGAAGATTGTATTACTATGGCGCAAGGTTCCAAATGAAAACCATATGGCTCTATTGCTTTATAGCGATACACTCCCACGTATGATTCACGACGAAGTGATGAAGTCGTTAGAAAGCCCAATTGGTCAAAATGCAACAGATTTTAGCGATGTACTGTTCCGTACAGTTATGGCCGATGGTCGTAATGCATTGGAAGTATTACATAAAGAAGGTTTTATTAAGAAGGTTCCAACAAGCCAAGTCTTAATTACTCCGACAAGCAAATCTACAGTACGTCTTGATGAACTAAACAACATCCTAGACGAAATGGAGCAAGGTGAGCAGGCTATCAAACGTTTGTCAGATTTAGACAAAGAAGCCGGCATGGTAGGTAAGAAGAAAGTACGCGAAGGTCGCGAAGTTGGTATGCCGCCAAACAACTCTAGTGTAAGCAGAACTAATCTTGACGTTGATTCAACAGCAAGTGCAGCCGCATACATTAAAGGTGCATTGTCGGACGACGACTTAGCCTCTGATCGATTAAATCAAGCTCAAGCAATGCAAAAACAAGCCGAGCAATTATTAGCCGAAGCTAAACGATTGACAGAAGAAGCACAAAAACTTTCACCTGCGAAAAATGCCAAAACAACAAGAGCCAAAAAAGCCACGACGTCCAAAAAGCAAGCGGCTTAATTTTAATAAAAAAGACCAGTGGGAAAAGTTGCTCAAAGAAGTAAACAAAGAGCAAGTTCCTATTGGCGTACTACGTTACATTACAGTTAATCTCAAAGACGGTACCAGTGTCGATGTTAACATTGCAGAAATGCTAGAAGATGGCGCCGAGCCGGCCTTTGTAGAGAAACTAATTAACAGTAAACTTGAAGCCCTGGATGATGTTATTAAAGACGTTGACTTTCATATCAGCGTTGATGCAGTATCTAAGGTTGTTCAACCTTTCACAGATCAATTACTTAAAGACTTATGATTAATGCCATATTTGCCGTTGACTTCAACGGTGGTATGGGGTTTAACGGTTCATTGCCGTGGCCTCATAACGCTGAAGATTTACAGCAGTTTAAAGACCTTACTACCGGACATGTTGTAGTATGCGGACGTAAGACTTGGGACGATCCAAAAATGCCCAAGCCCTTGTTGAATCGTACTGTGTATGTTGCTACTCATAGACCAGTAGCATACGCAACACCATTTAGTGGTGACATCCCAAAACGCTTACTTGAAATAGAAGCTGCTCACCCAGATAAAAAGATATTTGTTATCGGTGGTGTTGAGCTACTAGAAGCAACACGATCCTTATTGGACAGGATATACTTGACACACATCAAGGGATCGTATAAATGCGACACCAGAATATATGTTAAAGAGTTCCTAGCTGGATTTATTCCAGTTCGTGCTACCGTTAGTAAAGATTTTCAATCCACCTTTACAGTTTACGATCCTATTTTTAAACGAGCCATTTAACCGTTTTAAGTTGTATTAAGATCAATTCTGTTATATAATTAATATATGAAACAATACCTGGACGCATTACAGTATGTACTGGATAACGGTCAAGAAGTTGGTGATCGTACCGGAACCGGCACACTCAGTTGCTTTGGTATGCAACAACGCTACGATTTAAGTCAATCATTCCCAGCAGTAACTACTAAAAAGCTAGCATGGCGAGCCTGCGTAGGTGAGCTTCTATGGATGATTGAAGGCTCAGGCAACGAACGTAGACTAGCAGAAATTACACACGGTACTAGCGACGGTACTGTTACTATATGGACACCAAACGCATTGGCGCCATATTGGAAACCACATGCACAATCGGAAGGCGACCTGGGTCGTGTATACGGAGTACAATGGCGCCATTGGCGTACTGCCCAGCACGTTAAGTCTGGAAGTTTTAAAAACGACTCCGGAAGTTATTTTAGTGTACAAGGTGGAATACAGGAAGTAGAAACAGATCAGTTACGCAATTTAATTGAAGGTATTAAGCGTGACCCGCACGGACGTCGACACATCCTATCTGCATGGAACCCTGGTGAATTAGACCAGATGGCCCTGCCCCCGTGTCATGTTCTAGCTCAGTTTTATGTAAGCAAGGATGGCAAGTTGAGTTGTCAGATGTACCAAAGATCTATGGATACTTATTTAGGTGGTCCATTTAATATTGCCTCGTATAGTTTGCTAACACATATGATTGCACAGGTATGTGGACTAGGAGTTGGCAAGTTTATACATGTTATTGGCGATGCACATATCTACCTAAATCATATCGAACAAGTAAAAGAACAACTATCTCGTGGACCACTCCCAGCACCACAACTGTGGCTCAATCCGGATATTAGTGATATTACTAAATTCACCATGGATGATATTAAACTATTAAACTACCAAAGTCACCCATCATTGCCTGCCCCAATGGCAGTTTAGCTGTTAAAAGGTACTCCGTTTAACTAATCAGCATAAATAAACTAAACGGAGATAATTATGCAAGGAATATACTGTATAGAACACCCAGAATCTGGTCGTAAGTATTACGGCAGTTCGATGAATGTTGAAAAACGATTAACCGGACACAAACGGGAATTAAGAAATCAAATACATCATAATATACAACTACAAAGAGCTGTAAACAAATACGGAATTAGTGAGTTTAGATTTTTCCTAGTAGAAGAAACACAATTTGCTACTAGAAAAGAATTACTATTGTACGAACAAACTTACTTAGATAAAAATTGTGGGGGCTATAATATGGCTCCGGCTAACGGCGGCGATACTATAAGTAAACACCCCGACAATATTGCAATTCGAGCAAAAATAAGTCAATCGGTGCTATCAAGAAATCAAAAGCTAACCGATAAAGAGAAAAAAATAAAATATGGAAATGCCGGAAGTAAAAATGGTATGTTTGGTAAGACGCATACTAGAGAGGTTAAAGATAAACTTCGAACAAAAGCCACAGGAAATTCATACGCTGTTGGTGCATTCAGATCACCCGAGTATCGAGAAAAAATTAGTAAGGCAATGAAGGGAAATTTAGTTGGAGATAAGAACCCATTTTACGGAAAACATCACACTACCGAAACTAAACAAATTCTCAGAGAAAAAATGTCAGGCGAGAATAGTTGGATTAAAGGTATAGATCCCGCTTTACTTCCGTATACTAAAAATTATATAATAACGTATCCAACAGGAGAGATTAAACAAGTGGCCGGACTTAAAGCAATAGCAGAAGAATTTAAAGTTAGTATAGCAAACGCACATGCTACTATTAAACGCATGTCAACTGGTAAAATACCTAAGCGAGGTGTATTTGCTAATATTGTTATACAGGAAGTAGTATGAATATTCTAATTACCGGTGCAGCAGGTTTTATCGGACATAACTTAGTATATAAACTAGATAAACTAGGACACCAAGTACACGGTGTAGATAACTTTACTGATTACGGTATTATCTCCAAAGAGGAAATGACCACACTACACGACGCACGTCTTTGCGGTATGCTATCTAATACTGTTGATAGTGTAGACATTAGAAGTCCAGAACTCAGCAATGTATTTGCCAAGTGGAAGCCAGACCTAGTTATTCATTGTGCAGCATTTCCTCGTGCTAAGGTAGTAGACTTAAATCCCGAAGAAGGTTGTAGTGTACTAACACACGGACTAATTAATCTATTACGTTGCTGTGAAGAATATCAAGTTGGTAAGTTTGTTTATGTAAGTTCAAGCATGGTCTACGGTGACTTTGACATGTATGGCTACGAAGATATGCTTTGTAATCCACGAGGCATATATGGAATACTTAAACTTGCCGGTGAATCATTAACTCGAGATCACTGCGAGCGTACAGGGATGACATACACTATTATTCGTCCCAGTGCTGTGTATGGTCCCAAGGATGTACAAGATCGGGTGGTTAGTAAGTTCTTAACTGCTGCTATGCGCGGAGAAGAATTGCGTGTGTGCGGTGCTAACGAACTGTTAGACTTTACCTATGTTGATGATTGCGTATACGGTATTGCCAAGGCCTCATTGAGTACAAGAAGCTCAGGTAAAACATATAACATCACACGAGGCGATGCAAGACCCCTATTAGAGGCTGCAGAGCTTGCTATTGCTATTGCTGGTGGCGGTACCATTAAAGTAGTCGAAGCTAATCCAAGATATCCTAGTCGCGGTACACTAAGCAACATACGTGCCGGACAAGACTTTGGCTATCGCGGCATGACAGACATAGAACAAGGTTTCCAAAAATATTATGAATGGCTCAATAACTATCCCGTTCTTTGGGGTGGCACGTCAATATCAGACGCTACGTGAAGAATTGCTTGAAGCAATTGATTGGGTCTATAGTTCTGGCCAGGTCCTTGATGGCGTAAATACCAAACACTTTGAAACTGCTATAGCTCACCGTTGCGGGCGTCAGTTTAGTGTGGCAGTTAATAGCTGTACGCAAGGATTAATTCTTGCTCAAAGCGTATGTATTCCTAGAGCGAGCAAAGTGTTAATCCCTACATTAAGTTTTGCCGCTACCATTAATTCTGTACTAATGGCCGGCCACGAACCTGTATTATGTGACACAGATCAAAACGGTTTGATAGATTTAGAAAGCCTAGACTTTGCCTTAACTGGAGCCGGTGTTAATAGTATTTTGTATGCTAACTTATGGGGTCATGTCATTGACTGGCAAAAGTTTAAGATACATACAGAATTCTTTAATGAAGATATGTTTGTCATTGAAGATGCTGCACAGAGTTTTGGTGCATACTATCATGACACACCCAGCGGTAAGTTAGGTGATGTTAGCGTACTAAGTTTTGATCCTACTAAGAATTTAAACAACTACGGATCAGGCGGTATGATTTTAACTGATGATCCTGCTATCTATGAAGCATTACAAGACATTAGAGACAACGGCAAGTACAAAGGACATGACTTTCCGGGCACTAATAGTAAGATGAGTGAAAGTGATTGTGCTCAAATGTTAATCAAGCTCAAGTACTTCGATCGATGGCAACGTCGTCGTACAGAGATTGCTGAATACTATATGGAAGAATTACAAGAGTGGGTTGATGTTGTTATGCCCGGCGCTGGTGTAGAAAGTGCTTGGAGTAAATTTGTCATACGCTTAACTGAACGACACGGATTAAAAAATCACTTACTAGAAGCCGGTATTGAAACACGGTTTAACTACGATACTCCGCTGTTTGAAATGCCTGTGGGCTATAACTATGCAGACTATGCTCACGAACTATACAGAGAAAGCACAGCATTTAGTAGAGAGTGTTTAAGTTTACCTATCTATCCAGAATTAACAGACAGTGAAATAGAAACTGTAGTAGATGAAATTAAAATTTTCTTGCGTTAAAACGTTCTTGCAACCAAGCCCACTCGAAGCTTAGTTTTAATTTTTCATAGTCGCCACCGACTTCATTGTAATATCTTACAGCATCATTGGCGCCAGCTAAACATTCTTCAGCAAAATCACCTTCGGCCACTGAGCACCAAGTTGCTAGTCTATGACCAGTTTCTAATGTAGGTTGTATAGCTATAAAGTGTTTTAGTTTAACTACTTCGCGGAAAGCAGTACGCCAAGTCATCCATTCACTTTGATTAAAGTGTGCTATGCCACTCAGGATAGGCACAGACTCGTGTGGCTGACTTAGTGTAAAGTCAATGCCAGGAGTATTGTTTGCTAATACCAATTGTTTGTTATAAGCAATCATACCTTGATGTCCATATTCCAACCCATTTACAGGATTACGCGAGTTAAAGATATAGTGCTTCGGTTCTTGGAAATAATCCGGGAGCCATGTAAACCAAGGAAAGTCACTGCCTAAAACTTCTAACTTAGCAAACACAGCAAAGAACCACGGCGTACGGCTCCGACGTGCAGCTTCTCGATAAGCGGCAACTCGCCCATTTACTCCGCGTACCCATTCTATGTTATTAGTGTTACTCATATAACATAAATGTTCGTACCAACGTTCTTCATCTGGCTCACCATTGGATATGTAGACTATGTCTAGACAATCGCGGCCACCTAAGTAGTCATTTAACCTAGGTTTTGCGTCTTCAATGTAGGGATAATCGTAGATTTGTGTACGCAAATTGGCCTTGATATCACGAGGTACTATCGCAGTAGCACCCGCAACACTAACACGAACTACAGCACGGTCTTTCTTGGCCCATAAGCAAGGACTATCGGCTAACTGTAGATCTTTTTGGTTTGTAAATAGGGCATACGGGAAATCAAATTTATAATTTTTAATTTCGGTAACTAAATCGTCTGTAGCATATTGATGCGTGGGCATAGAAAACCGCTCTACACTTTGATCTTCGCAATAGTTGATTACATTAAACCAATCTAGTAGTTCGAGTTCAACCATTTGTTGTTTAAATGATTCTACATGTATATAGAATGTATCTCCACGCCGTTGATTACCACTAGGGAATACGTGTATCATTTCTTTTTGCCAAGGCTCAGATTGCCAAGTAAAATCAAATTGAGTATAATCACAAATACTGTTAATAATCCAAACGTATTCTGTTTCTGCCGTGCTCATAATACGCTTAAATGTATCTAGGTAATTATCTACAAAACGTGTATTAACAATATCTGGGTGATGTGTACGTAAGTATTCGTATTGGTGGCGGCTTGTTTGATTGCCATGGTCGACATAGTAAATGTTATGTAAGTTGTCGGGCTTTTTAACCTGCTGGTTAGTGACAAAGTTTAAGTTAGGAAACTCTTCTATGCTCTTAGCCCAAGCGATATGACGTTCAAACTCCCACTTACTAATCAAGAATGTATCTGACCATTTTTGATGTTGGCTAGGAAATACGTGTGTCATTGAATGTTGCCACGGCTCAGGTTGCCAGGCAAAGTCAAAGTCTGTGTAATCGTACTCGCTACTTATAACCCAAAAGCGGGCGGTAGTTGCACGACGGGCGCAACGAGTGATGGTATCCATCATTGAGTTTGCATAACGCACCTTTTGTACATTAGGAAACTGTACTCGTATTCTATCGTAACGAGTTTCTGCTGTAGCATTAGATTTATCAATATAAAATATATCTAATACACCAAGTTCAGCCTTGATGTTGTCTACGTACTTGCGTTCTGTAGCACCAGGTACATGGTACTCTACAGTAGCACTACGATTGCCTTCCCAGTGTTGATTGCCGAATACATATATGTAAGGAGGATCGTGCGGGTCCGGTGTCCAAGAGTAATCAAAGTCAAATGGCACATCGCTATTAACTTGCCAATGTTCTTGTGTTTGGGGCAATGTTGCACGTGGCTCATACAAGTACTTGCGTTCTGTTGCGCCAGGTACATGATATTCTACTGTAGGCATTTGTTCTGGGCCATACCATTGATTGCCAAATACATATATGTAAGGCGGATCCATTGGATGCGGACACCAGGAGTAATCAAATGCGTCCACTGGTTGTAATGTTTTCCAGTTTTCCGTATTAGGTCGAGCAGGTACTATGTTATTATGGAAATGCCATTCACGATTTTTAACTGTTCGTTTGTTTGCTAAGTATGCGCCGCCATATTCGTGCCATTGAGTAGGCCATACATGTAAGTGTGAGATTTCCCACGGAACAGGTACATAATCAAAATCAAAATCTGTGTAATCGTTACCACCATAAATATACCAGTAGTAACTAGTTCTACTTTGCCTTGCAGCATCATCGAGAGACTCTGCAGGCCGTTCAAAAGCAAACAATCCCGGCTTTGGCCCCCAATAAAAAACATCAAACATGTATAACTTATCCAATCATTATGAGAATATCTATCAATACTTAACAACTATTATAGCATATCCTAGGGTAGCTTATCTACATCCTTTTGGGTCAACTCAACCAGAAAATCTAGAAATAATACGAAACGACGTGAACCCGCCCGATCAACAAGACCCTCCTCAGATGTGGGGACCACTGTTTATATGTTGGGACCAGGAACCTTTAAATTATGCTTATAATAAAAACTTTTTTGATTACTTAGTTGCAAACACAAAAGGTCCATATGTTTTAGTAAACACCGAACACAATAGTAAGGAAAAACTTCGTATATGTGATGAATATGGATTTGCATCAATTGACTATTTCTTTCATATCTTTGCTGCACACGACTGGTATCGCGGACATGAATACATACCGGGAATTGTCAGTCCCGTGGACCGTCAATTAAAAAAAACATACATAACCTTTAATCGTCTTACTAGCAATGAACGTATCTATCGTAGTTTGTTTATTAATGAACTGTACAAAAATACTCTAATAGAGTCCGGATATGTCAGCTTTAGCCGAGACTGCCCAGATGGCGGATCGTATGTAGATAATCTAAGATTGGGCATTGAGAATCAACGAGTTGATACTGCACTTGTGGAAGAAGCTATTGCTAATATTAGCCAACTTCCCGAACTTCGCATAGATTTTGGTGACCACGATTATATACCAAATCAAAGTATGATATTAAGTCCTTTAGATAAACTAATGGAAAGTTTTATATTCGTTGTTACTGAAACTTGTTACTGGCAACAAAAAACACACCTAACAGAAAAAATATTTAAACCTATTGTATTACAAATGCCATTTATACTTGTGGGTTGTGCTCATAACTTAGCATATTTGCGTAGCTACGGATTTAAAACATTTAGCGATTTCTGGGACGAAAGTTACGATGCTATAGAAGATCCGATTGAACGATTACAGGCCGCTGTTGCTATACTAAAAGATATTACTACTATGAGTCTGGATCAACAACAGGCAATGCTTAAAGATATGCAACCTGTATTACAACATAATTATAATTTGTTTAACAATGCCGACTTTATACGTAACGAATGGGAATACTTAAAGAAATCGTTAAAAGATGTTGCTGATACTTTTCAGATCCCGGCACCGTACACCATTGATTTAAAAACTAAACAACGGATTCCTATTGTTGGCCCCACGTAATTTTATTCCAAACACGCTCATGTATAAAGTATAGAATGGTATTTGATACCAATTGAATACTTGCTATACTACTAGCAATAACAAAATTTCCAGATATCAAATAACTAATACCAAACGTAGCACCACTGCCAGTTATGCGCCAGCTAATAGTTTTAGCTAGACTACGTTTGGCTTTATCCATTACTTAAGACCTAGTTCCTTACGAATCTTTGTAGCACTGATGTCTGTGATACTTTCATCAAATGTTTCCTCTCCACTTGTGTAGCCTACACCCCGGCCCCACCCAATATGTACAATATTAGGCACTACTTGTATTTCATATTGTCCTTGGTATATAGGATCAAGGTCACGCTTAATAAATGCTTTTACTTTATCTATTTCAAATGGATTACTACCTTGCCATCCTTGTACGTCGCGTATTTGTATAACTACTTGTCCCGTGCGCTGTATTAGTCTGTCAAACAATGCACGATGGCCATCGTGCCAAGGTTGCCAACGACCGAGCATCTGTACTGTTTCTTTTTTCCAATCAAACGTAGGACGTCGGCGACCGTCGATAATATGTTGTCCAATGAACTCTGCCCACTTGTCTGCATCTTGTTCTGTAACACGGAAATCGTAATGCTCGGGTTCTATAAAGGCTTTGTTAGTATCGGCATACCGACCCTCGCGAATGGTATCCACCCAAATTGTCCAATCGGCTTTAAAGTTATTACGCATCTCTACTAGAGGAGCAATGAAGTCGCAGATAACATAGTCGCCGCCGGCTTCCATACTAAATTGAAACATACGAATACTTTGACGAATACGGCCATCATTACTAAAGTCCCAATCGTTATACTTGCGACGAATATCGTCTGCGTTAAACCAATTTACCTTTACGCTAGAGTCCACTGGCTCAGATAAAGCACGACTATAACTAATCTCGCCATGTAGTTCTAAGTACTGTTTAAGAGCACCTGCTAGTGTTGTTTTTCCAGAGCCGGGAAGGCCCATTATTAATATACGATTACTCATGAGTGTACCTTTACGTTATAAAATTTTTCAAAGCGATCTGCATCTGCACGGTCATTGACCATAGGTTCGCCTTTAATATTGAGACTTGTGTTTAGTAACATAGGACATCCTGTTACTACATACCACTTTTCTAATAGACGCCTAATGCCCGAGCCATTATCTGGCACCGTTTGTACTCGGCTAGTTCCGTCGTAATGTACAATAGCAGGGAAAGCGTCAGGATACTTGCAATAAGCGACTGACTGCATATAAGGACTATCAGGGAAGCCGCGGGGCATATTAAAAAATTCATCACAATACTCAGCCAGTATAACCGGCGCAAACGGTCTAAATTCTTGTCTACGTTTAATAGCATTTACACGATCTTTTATGTCGGGTCCGCGAGGGTCGGCAAGGAGACTTCTATTTCCAAGGGCTCTTGGTCCAAATTCTGCACGTCCGGAAGCAACTCCAACGATTTTATCTGTGAGTAAACTATCAAGGACGGCATTGACAGGATATTCACCGCTGATTTCTGTACCAAGATATGCGTGGTCAAACTCAACTCTTCCACCATAGACGAGGGCAGCCGCTCCGAGGCTACTACCAGCATCACCAGGGTTAGGCATAATCCATATCTTTTCAAAGTACTCACCGAGATTTCTATTTGCGAGGCAGTTTAGGGCTACCCCTCCCATGTAAACCAAATTTGAGCTAAAACCAAAGTCTTTTGCTCGACTCATAACATTATATATCAAAGTTTCACATAAATGCTGTGCAGAACTGGCTAAATCCATGTCATCAAAATGTTCGCCCCAAGCAACACTTGATCCTGCATGTAAATTTTCCTTAAAAGTAATTTCTTGTTCATTTTCTACTAGATGATGCTGTAAATTAATGTGTGCCATTTTACTACCATACGCACTCATGCCCATTAAAATATACTCATCTTCCATAGGCTTTAATCCCACTTCTTTAGTCATTGCTGTGTAAAATAATCCTATACTATGAGGATACTTTTGACTCCATAACTTTTTATATCGTGCTTGCCCGTTAACATACTCTGACGCCCAGATACTTATAGTGTCCCATTCTCCAACAGCATCAATGACAACTACTGTGGCTCGATCAAATGTACTGGTTTGAAATCCTGCTGCTGCATGACTTAAATGATGATTGTGTGTTGTAACAGGGGCATTGCTGAAATACCCGCCTAGTTGTTGCTTGAGTACTTGGCAAGTAGTTAGTTTATTCCACTCAATGCCTTGCCCTGAGTATAGTTGACGTAATTGTTTCTTCCAGGGGGTTTCGTAGTATGCGATATGGTCAATGTGCCTACCACGACTAAACTCCCAGAACATATCTGTGTGTAGGTCGGGATCATTCTTACGCTTGCTGTAACGCTCTGCGTGTCCAGCATATAAGATTTTACCGTTATTGATTACTGTTGCGGCAGCATCATGAAACCCAGCCGAGATTCCCAATATGTTCATATAATTTGTCTGCTATTTGTTTATGACCTTCTTCTAAGAAATGATTACTGGGACCAACTGGGCATCCGTTTGTCCATTCCATCATGCCCGATTCGTTAAATCCTAAAAATCTTTCTCGATCTACTTGTGCGTAATACTGTGGTTGTCCATCAAAATGTTTTTTCTTGTAGTATTCGTTTTGTACAATATTCAACATTACATAATTGATATTATGTGATTTTAGATACGCTTGCAATAATAAAATTTGTTGTATAAATTTCAAATGTATAGCTTCCGAGTTATGGTAGCGACTAACATAGTCAACTAACTCATTACGCCAGGTAGAACCATCTTGCTTAAATAAGTTTCCCTGATATCCGGGCCACACATCATAATATCCAAACTCATCTGCATGTTCGCTACGTCCTATATTACTCCAACCAATAACAACTAAATCTACATCAGGTTCTCTGACAAGATGATCAATAGTTTTTCTTAATATCTTATCGTTGCTAGCTGACGGTTGCCCTAAATTAGTAAGAGAGTAATTTAACGTGTTAGCTAATATCTGTGGCCAAGCTAATGTTTTATCTGCTAGTTCTTCACCGTAGGTAAAGCTATCTCCTACTGTTAATAACTTTTTCATTTGTAGATAAATGGATCCCGTTTACGCAACTCTTTTAGCTTCTTGCGATAGCGTAACTCTAATGTAATTCTATTGTATATGTTTTTTAACCAATTCATTGAATTTCTCCTGCATTAATTTGGATGCGTCTAGGTGTGCTTGTTCTAATGGATGATTTTCTGGGCCCACTTGATATTTATTCTCTACTGCCCATTGGTAAAAACCTCTTGGACTTATAGTGTCCCATGGGTTTTTACTTGGCGGAAACATATACCAATTTGAGTAATCCAATTTACCAGTGATAATACAGTTATCTGCACAGGTAAACAAATAGGCTATGTTGTGTTTCTCCAAAAACTCTTGTAGTTGTAGTATATGGCTGTCACTGTCCAATTCATTGTCTCTAGTTGCCCAAGTCCAGCATACTATAACTGCATCTGGGTTAAATTCTCGACAACTTATGCTAATGTTGTTGGCAATATCTTTATTTCCAAATCCTGGATATGCTGCACATCTATATCCGGCGCCAGACAATAATGCTGGAAAAGTATTCATACTCCACCCACCAAGACCACCATGTGGACTGTCAGCCAGTTCACTGCCCCAAACAAAACTATCACCCCCGGCTACTATAATCATCTATTTTCGTAAATTATTTTAACTTGTTGGTCGATGTAATCTTTGTCAGACCAATTATAATTGTAGGTTGCATGTACATCGCTAGTTTTAATACTATAGACATTCAGATGACTACCCACTTGTTGCCAGATGTTCTGATAATCTGTTGTTCCAAAACTTTTCACTAAATCTACTTGTCCTACTTGTGGGTGACCAATGGTTAATTTTTTATCTTCTGGATCAAAGTTATTAGCTACTAGCCATTCTCTGAATTCTTTTAATTTTTGTTTTTGCCAATAAAAATTACCAGGATTATTGGCCCACTCTATATCAAAATCTCCGGCTGCCTCTGTTTGTGATTTAAGTGTGCTAGTTACTAACTCATTAATTTGACTGTCACTACCTTCATCCATGAATACTTCGTAGTGGTGCTTACCTACTGCTTTATTTACTCCAACAAATACTCCGCCTAGCGGACGATTAATAGTTTCGATGCCAAATAATTCGTAATCGTTTTCCTCGAGTACAAATCTAGGTGCATGCAACCAACACATTAGCTGGCTAGGTCTCCGCCACTCGGGTGCATGTATAGCCTTACGCATACTTAATACTAAACTTTCATACTCATGGCATAGTAAGTTTAATTGCCGTATGTGCCACCGTGTGCGATTATCAGCTTTTGTATAAAACTTAGACATACCGCCACTAACACCTTGCAAATCTTCAAAGTATCTATGTAAGTGATTTAATTTATCATGTACAAGCGTACCTCCCAAGGAATATTCTGCAATCTCTCCGGGAACTATTGTATTCTCTATACTAAAATAATCATTAATTTGATAACCAAGTTCGGCCAAGTTAATAGCAGATATACTATGATTAATCTGATTTATAATATATTCAGCATTACGGGTAGACTCAGTAAATCCAAGAAAACAATAATTCTTTTCTAAATGATAATTGTTTTTAATTAGTTCGGTTAATGCAGTAAGCCATTTGCGACTTAAACTATTATCGTTAACGTTAATATACACAGGTAACAATTCTCCTGTGCGATCGTTTTTTAACGTCATTGTTATTTGGTCAATTAATTGAGTCATACCATTCCAGTGCGCCTGCTCTTTCAGACATTATATCTCTAAAAGTATACACGTCTTTTCGAATTTTTTCAAGTTCTAATATGCGAGATTTGCCTTTAATTAGTCCGGCTTGATATGTATCAGGCCATTGTTCAGCAAAAGTGGGTCTAGTTTTAAGTTGAACAAGTATGTCGTGGAGAGCACCTTTATCAATAGTGTGCAAGATTTCGTCTATCCAAGGATGTAATATTTCCTTAGGTAGTGCCAACGGCGACATAATGATGTCCGGACTAAACGAAAACACCACCTTTGCTAAAACGTCTACATCTAGTTCTTTGGCAAGCGTTTGTATCTTTTTAACCTCAAAGAGTCCTGGTGTAGTAAGAGTGAAGTCCAAACGGATCTGGCGGCGGTGACTGTTGTACGTAAGTCCTTCGCGGATGTTTTCAAGCCATGAATCAAAATTAAGACCTGATCTAATATACTCTCCAATTCTGCCCGTGCCATCGATGCTTGCGCAGATTTGCCAATCACGTAGCCCAGATAAAATATCCCTGAACAAATTGATACCGCGATAATTGATGCGGCTAAGATTTGTATTATACCTAGCGTAAACATTTTTTCCATCTCCAAGTTCTATGATGCGCTTCATGTAACGCCAGTGTTGCTCGTACATTAGCGGCTCACCTCCCACCCAATACACCTCTTCAACGCGGTGCTCCTCAACAGCAGTAGCAAACTCTTGCTCTACCTGGGTGTCTTGAAACTTTTCTATTTCTACCTTGACTTCAGGACGCATCCAATTGTTCTTTGGATTCGTAAAGTCGATCATTCCGTGTTGCTTCTGTTCCGTCTCCCATGAACTAGACAACATGTCGCCGCACATGCGGCATTTAAAATTACAAAGGTTACTAAATCTATAATCCCACGATACTGGCTTCATTGTCGTGTAGCCTGTCACATCAGTATGTTCCATAGCTTGTAAATACTTATCGCCAAAGAGTTGATTAAAATAACTACGGTAAACGTCTGTATTTAATAGCCGGTCATTACACACTTCACACTCGGGTAACATTTCCCCAGCTATCATACGACGACGCACTGACTTCATATGTTTGCTGTTCCAGTGTTCTTCTAAGGTAACGGGAATATACCGACCAGTACCAGATTTGGTATCTATGTACTGTTCAAAGTTCTGTGCAGGTTCGCGGCTAGCGCAACACATACGTCGTTCTGTTTGCGGACTGAGATAAGTGTGTGTCCACGGTGCCATACATAAAGTATCAGGTTTCTGCATATTCTATTAGAGGTTCAATTATTTCTTTTTTAATACAAGAGATAACTAACTTTTTATCAAAAAATCTATTTTTATTATGTTTAATTTTTTCTAAGGTGATATTATCGTATTCTGTAGGGACAAAATTTTTAACGCATTCAATTATTGCCAACATTCTGTCATTATTATTGCTAATAGAATCATAAGATTCATCAAATAAATTATTATAGGTTTCAAACCCGTTATTTTTTAAAAACTCTAATACCCTAGATTGTCCACATACTATAAATGGATGTTGAAATGCAATTGGCTTAAATGTTTTTTCTGTAATAAATCCAGTGCCATCCATTGTAGATTCTACTACAAGACTAAAATATGTACTATTATACCACTCGGGGTTGAAGTGCCTTTGCCAATTTTCCTTTGTTTTATCATCACCGGGTAATTGACTACCATAACTATAAACAAAATCATCGAGATACTTATCTAGTTTTGAAATTAGTTCTGTTCTAAAAGGCCTTACCAGATTAATCGGCATAAAACCTAATTTAGAATATGTTTTGCTGGGTATGTAATTATAGTATTCAAGAAAGTCATACCACAACGATTCATTATACCAAAACCAATTTTTATTTTGTATTGAATAAAATTCTGTTCTAACTGGCTTTTCCCATAAGTTATCTGTGGCAACTTTGTACCCATCAGATTTTATTTTTCTAGCCCAAGACTTATCACCAAATAAATTAGTTACAAACAATGTCCGTTGATCGTATTTTTTAGTTTTGTCAAATGTTAAAATTTGAAAATAATCACTAAACACAGATTCTAAGTAATTACTTTTAAAACTGGTAAATTCGTTGAGGTGTAGCACTAAATCTATTTTACTCATATCCCATTGCTCTAGCTATTTCTTCATGTGTATCCATAAAGTTTTGTTTACGATGTTTGTCTGCTAGTTTCATCTTGAACAAAAATTCACTACCATCACTGCCAGGTCCAGCTTCAATGAAATTAATTACACTATCAATTTCTTCTTGGTATGCTGGGCTAGACCAGAATGTTGTTTTTAGTTTGTTTAATACTAATTCTTTTGCGCTGGGTGTCATTTGTTGTATACTCATATGGTCTGGACTATGCATCATATTAAAGTAAACGCTACCAAATGGCTTAGTGTCTGCCCAGGCAAGTAGTTCATCTAAGTAATAAACGTTTTGTATATTAATAGTAAAGCATAACTGTGTAGTAATGTTTATACCGCACCCTTCTCGCAGAGTATGCACTTCATCTATAATTTCATTTGCTCTAGTCCACTTAGCACCAAAACGTTCGTACTCAAACCGGTCGCCTACATTGTCTATACTAAATGCAATATCCACACGACCAAACTGTTTCCATAACTCTGCGTGTGGCAATGGATCTTGTGTAGCATTAGTATTGTAGTGTATGTCAATGTTACGACTATATCCTTTGTCAGCCGCATATTGTAGCAAGTCAAAGTGTTCTTGAATCATCCAGGGCTCGCCACCTGTAAACTCAAAGTATTTGATGTTAGAAATAAGGTCGCGCATATTATCCCAGAAAGTTTCTGTTTTGCGTGGCCACGCACCCGACTTTAACCAGGTGTATGCAATATGCTCTTTCTTATTAAATTCTTTAGGCATGTACGCAAGTTCTTCTTCGGCCCACTTACTACTTGACCACGAGCCACATATACGGCATTTTAAGTTACAAATATTGCCTAGCTTTAAATCTACAAACCATAATTGATCAGGATCGTCGTTTTCCCAGTCTACTTGTTTGTATAGCTCTTTTAATCTAACTTGACTATGTATACGTTTACTATCACGACCGGCCGCTTCTTCATCCCAACAACGATTACATGTGGCAGGCTTTTCCCCACGTCTAAATTGTCTGCGTAGATCTTGCATGTATTCACTGTGATATGCTACTTCTAAATTAGTTTCATTTAGGTCATACTTCTTACCCGCGGGATCAGTAATTTCTTTGTGTGCCATGCAACAAGGACGTGTAGTACCCATTGGGCTAGCTTCGATGCTGACCCAGGGTAGCATACAAATTGTTGATGGTAGTGTCATTGTAATTCCCCAAACTCGGGAAAGATTGACCAAAAATCTTCGCCACGCACACCATCTAACTTAGCAGTTTCTTCAACAAATCGTGGCCAGTATTGACTGTTATCCTGTGCTATAATAAACTTTAATGCACTTTGGAATCCATTGGTAGCACGACGTAAATCGTCCTGTGGGTCTAACCAAGCAATATGCTTTTCATATGCAGGAACAAGCACACGTTGTTTAAATTCTTCTGGAAAAATATCTGTACGGTACCAGTCTGGGCTTTGGCAAATATTTACATTAAAGTCTTTGGCGTTAATTAAACCTTGCTCAACCCAACTCTTATGAAAATCTAAAACGTGTAATACGTTCATTGAACTTACTGTAGCACTAATATAAAAGTCTACGTGCGGAACTTCTGCCATCATACGTCGGCGATTATCTACTGTCTGTGCCCAGTTTGTGCCTTTGCGTATTAATTCGGCTTGTGGGCCCATAGCATCTAAACTAGCACCTACACTAATATTAGTAAAATGTCGCCAGTATTCAAATACATGTTTGTCTTTAAATCTCAATTCACTAAAGTTAGTATTGTACTGTATACGCACATTAGTTTTGCCTGCGTCGATTAGTTTCTCTAAGAGGTAATAGTGTTCCTTCATAATCATTGGTTCGCCACCGGCAAAATATACTTGCTCTAAATATGGAATGTGTTCTTCCATTTGTTCAAGCATGCCATCTTCGTTACCAGTTGTGTACTCTACCCGATCCATTGGCCGATTTAATACGTCAGGAACACGATTATATAATTTTACATGATCATTAAACCAGTTACTGCTAAAGATGGGTCCACAACTACGACAACGGAAATTACAAAGATTACTAAAGCGGACGTCCCAATAGCGTATTTTAAATTCTGGATTGGTTCCATCATTGAGTGTTTGTTCTACTTCTTTAATATGATGTCCATAGTTACGATTACTATCGTTACGCATACTAAAGAATCCATTGTCTTCTTGTTCGTAGCATTTGGTACATTCTTTACACTCACGTTCATTGAGCATATTAGTACGCATTGTTTTATAAGCGTCTTGATTCCATACTTCGGCCATTGTATTTTTGCGTAAGTCGCCAACAGGATGCCAATACTCACTTAAACAACAAGGATATGCACGGCCATCGGGGAAGGCATGCATGTGCATCCACGGTAACATACAGAAGCGTTTGCTTTTCATAAGCAATTCGGCTTGGCGCTCAGTTAACTCATCTTTATCAATAAAGTAAGGAGCACGAGCCATATAGTCGTAGCCTTTGTTATAGAACTCTTTTGTCATAAACTATTGTACCATTCCGCTAATGTTGGAAATGCTTCCGTAAAGTTCTTACCACGACGTTGATCGTATTGTTGATAGAAATTTTTAAAATCGCGCTGTAAAATAGATTGTTCCATTGCACCTGAGTGAGGTGTTATAACAACATCAAGATAGTCAATCAAGCGTTTTAATTGGTCAATCTCAAATCCATGGAGTACACTGGTGTCTTTGTGTGTTTTGTAAAATTCACCTAATTGTGTTCTGTATTTTGATCGAACGTCATCCGGCAATACCAGCGGACTTTGAAAACTTGGGAAGCGTAATATATTTAGTGAAAAATTAATGCTATCCTTGCCGTATTTGCTTTTCCAGTTTAGTAGCATTCCTAAAAAATTATCTAAGCTGTTTAAGCACAATGCGTTAATAGTACACATGACATGAAGTCCACGGAACTTGCCACTATCTAATAGACGTTCTACATTGCTAGTCCAGTCGCTGAATATTAATCCATCGCGAATGTATTCTGCTTGTAAACCAATGGCTTCGTTACTGGTGTACAAATCGATTTCAACTCCGTCAATACTAGTAAGCAAACGATCAATGTCCACTGCTGTACCTAAATTACTGTTAATTGCTAAACGTGTCTTGCTTTTGCCCTTGTTTGTCTTAAACCATTCGATAAGTTTCCACGTTTCTCCCGACATAAGCGGTTCCCCACCTGTAATACGGAGTTCTTGAAGCGTCTTGTGTAAATCCGATTCCCACCATTTGTGGAAAGCTGTGACGTACGGATTCTCTTCACCAAAGCGGTATAGTTGGCTACTTCCGTGTGTATGAGTGAAATGATTACGGCCGTCACTAACAAGAGCAGTATAAGGGCCATTGCGATCGATATCTTTGACCCAGGTGGAACTAAAAGCTGGATTACAATAAGAACAAGCAAACTGACAGGTACGATCAAACGCGATTTCCAAAGTTTGTAAGTCAATGTCTTCGCTTGCTGGAGTACTGTATGCATAGTCTAAATCCTTATCCTCATATATAACTGTTTTATAAACACGATCACTGATGTTGTCACGACCGATATCTTCTATCTTCCAGCAGTATTCACAACCGCTAGGACGTTCGCCTTTTTGCATCTGCTCACGTTCCATCTTTTTCTTTGGAGTATTATGTAATGCTTTGGGATTACTTTTAATTTCTTCTACGTCAATTGCATGTGGCAATGGATGATGACAACTTGTAGTCTGCCCTGATCCCAACCATATAGTGGCATTATACCATTTGGCTCCGCAGAAACTCTCTGACTTAATGTCAATTACCCTGCGTTTATATTCTAAGTCCGACTCGTTATTCTGTTTTGACATAATTTTTTATATAATTTAATACTGTTAAACTTTCAACGTTTGAATTAACTGTTGACAACTTTAGCAATTCATTAGGAATTTGTATGTTGTCGTTTAGAGAAAAATGAAACTGTTCTGGCATTTCGAGAAGCGTTAATCTCCATAATGTTATATTTTTACTTTCAATCCACTGTCCCAATTCTAATAGATGATTTACATTATCTTTTTGTACAACGGTATTAACCATTATGTTTTGATATCCGTTGTACCGGTTAGCTAATATTTCTAAATTAGATTCAATTTTATCCCACTGGCTGTTTTTTCTAATTTGTTCATTTACCTGCCCAAATCCGTCTAGACTAACTGTAAAATTAATATTATTAAATTTATCTAATGCTTCTAGCATGTGATTAGATAATGTTGTGGCATTTGTATTAATAATAATTTCACAATCGGTATTTTCTAAAGTGTTTAATAATTTACTAAACGATTTTATTAAAAATGGTTCTCCGCCTGCAAAATAAATTCTTTTTGCAGACTTATTAATATCGATATCTGGTTCATACTGCAAAAAAGGCAATACCTTTCCTTTTGCCAATGCTATAGCACTACTATCATTGGCATTGCATGTCTGACATTCTAAATTACATAAATTACTATATCTAAGATCATAATCAACATAGGTTGGGTCAATACATTGTGTATGATCTTCTATAGCTTTAACTAGGTCATCCTTATGTGCCAACCAATCTTTAAGTTGTTGTTGTCTGCGGCTAATTAATTTAGACTCTTCTTTTTTATAGCAACGTGTACATTCATCTACTTGATCATTGTTTAATATACTTGTTCTTATTTCTTTTAGTCGAGCATCAGTAACCGGTTTTGGTGCTATACAACATAATCTTCTTTGTTTTTTTACATCTGTATGATAGCTTATAAACGGCAGAGGACAAAATGTTTTACCAAATTTTAATTGTTCTGCTAAGTTAATTTTTTGCATAGTATTCACATTCTTTCCAAAACTCTTTCATTTCAGGAAAAGTTTCTAGGAAATTAGTATTGCGACGTTTATCGTGTTCATTGAAGAATCTGTAAAAGTCTGCTCGCTGTAGTTTAACATATCCTGGATCTAAATTGCGACCTTCTTTCATCCAATCAATATCACGGCGCATACGCTGTACTTCGTAATCTTTAAAGCCATGGAAAGGATCATCTGCTGTTTCTAAATGCA
>Ga0208497_1000366_pt1 | contig 22150 bp, 28 predicted proteins | sample CryBogCBE25Aug07_FD_184555 | JGI IMG/M metagenome (GOLD analysis project Ga0208497, IMG submission 184555) | Freshwater microbial communities from Crystal Bog, Wisconsin, USA - CBE25Aug07 (SPAdes) | ecosystem: Environmental > Aquatic > Freshwater > Lake | place: Crystal Bog, Wisconsin, USA...
GTTTTGCAAGGTAAGAAATAAGTTTCTGATCTCCAAGAGTCATTTCATAAGATTCTTTTTCAAAAGAAACACGGGCAGCATTTACTACCATGAGGTCATCACCCATACAATCAAGAATTTCAACAGACCCCATATATTATTCTATCTTGTTCGGTTTAACCCCGTTTCACAACACGACCCTTTGCAAGAATTCGTGCTTTATGTTCTTCATTTACTGATTCGCCAAATACATAACTTATAGTTCCTGATTTTGTTTTAATAACATACCCATTCGGACTTAATTGAAATGGTGCAGTTAGAGTATTGTTATGATTAAATGGCCCTCGTGTTGCTTGAGGATTAAACCATTGAGGGAGTATCCAATCAGAAAGACCTACATTCGTACTTGTAGTAGTTGTAGAAGTTGTTACCTTGAATGGAGGTATACTTGATTTAGTACTGGTTGTACTGCTTGTTGTAACCGTAACAGTTAGAGCATTTGATTCTACAGGATCGCAAACTTCGTATGCATACAATGTCTTATTATCAGCCAACATTGCCCAGCTATTACAGTATAAATCAATCAACATTTCAAATACTTCATGACATACTGTTTGAGCGAATGTTGGAACACTAGGAGTTGCACTCCATAGAAGAGTTCCATATGATAACACTGTTTTAGCAAAACATTTTCCATAAGGCAGATTATTCAATTCATCGTGGTAGCCCAACGCACCCGAAACATCAGAAGTATCCATCAAAAATACTTTCAACGGAGTTGTTGTAGTTTTACCTAAACCAACATATATTGCCGTAACAAGCGGAAGATTCCAATCGTTGCAAAATGTAGGAAGAACTTGATTCAGAGCAGATGTAAGAATAGACCCATTTGCATCAGTAATTACAGTACTCTGATTTACAATGGCAATTTGTGTATATACCATTTGTATTTAAAACGGAAAGAAGTTTTGCTAGCCGAATATAAGTATAATGGAACAACTCAAGATTGATTCTCGTATTCTTCACGCAGAAGTTCAGTCTATCTCACGCGAAGATATTGAAACGTCTGGACGTACAACTTTGCCTTATTACACAAAATACGAACAGACTGCTTTGCTTGGTATTCGTAAACAGCAACTAGCTGATGGTGCGAACCCTTTAGTTGAAATTAAGGGAATGATTCAGTCAGATCCTTTGTTTCTAGAACAAGTTGCTATGAAAGAAATTTATGAGCGTAAACTTCCATTTATTATTCATCGTAGGTTTGCAAGTGGAGTTTCTGAATATTGGAGTGCAAGTGAATTAAGCGTAATGTGGGAGTTTGTATAAATGAGCGATCCGATAAAAAGTCACACTTGTATTGGAATTGTTTGTATCGGTGAAAAATACTTAAAAGAGTTTGAAGCAACATTCAAACCTTCCGTGGTAGCATATGCTAACAAATATGGTTATGATCTGAAGATTTTTACTGATTTTATTGGTCATCCATATCCAGATTTGATTTCATTTGAAAAATGTTTAGTTCCTTCGCAATTGATGGACTATGATTGTGTCGTAGTTATGGATGCAGATATTTACATTCACGACTATGCTTTTTCTATTCATACAATGGCCACAGATAAAATTGGAATTGTCAATGAAGTAGCACAAATTACACCAGAAGATTATCGGAGAATTGGATGGCTATCTCAACCTATAGAATACTATCGTCTTTCGGGATTCAATCTACAAACAGATAAGATTTTGAATACAGGGGTTATGATCTGTAAACCATCTCTTCACGCAGACTTTATGAATGGAATTTATGATAAATATTACCAAACTGCTATTGGGCATCCTCGTGGATTTCACTATGAGCAAGCATGTATTGGTTATGAATTACAGACTCAAGACAAATTTGCGATTTTACGCAATACATGGAATCATATCTACATTTTCAATAAACTTCTAAATATACCGTTCGTATCACCATTCTTTGTTCACTTTGCAGGTATTGGATCACGTAAAGTTGAACTCGCAAAATATTTAACCGTTCATAGACCGCAGAGTGTCTTGCGATGGGGGAAACAGAAGTAGCGGCGAAGCATCTTTTGTCCATCCCAAAATATCAGGAGGAGCGTGAGTTACAGTGCCTTGTGCGAACTGAATATCAATACTCGTACGTCCATCAAAGCGAGCATCATCTACCTCTTTTTCTAAACTTAAGCGCTTCTCTTCTTTCATCTCAGGAGTGTAATACAGATATAGGTAAAGAGCTACCAAAACAAGTACAGTCATATCCAATCGTAAATATATTGCGAGGGCGAGAACAATTAATAGAGCAGGAGTGACAGGAGGTTGCCAGAAAGCTACCACAACGGGATCACGAATAGGTTTGTATAAGCACGAGGCTGTAAATAGGGCTACTAAGCCAGCGACTACAAAGTCCCGATTCATTATTCTTACTATAGAAAACGAATTAGAGTCGTGAATAATACTTAAAGCAAGAATGTTGTTTCCGATTCGTTGTGTATCGTGCAATGCTGTAATTGCTGGAAAGTATGAAGCCTATCTCTCCCGTGTGGCTGAATATCGGAAACTATCTGGACAAACCGAGATGGAATATTTGACAAATACGACGATTAAGACAGCTGAAGGTAAAGCTTTGGATGACTTGGGTGTAAAGCGTATGTGTTGCCGTCGTCATTTCCTATCTTTTGTTGAACTTGCCTAAATAAAAACCTACTAAAAGCATAATATGTCGTATACCGAATATATGCGACGGAAGGCGGCTGCTTCTCCTGTCGTAATAAATAATCAAAAACTACGAACTGCTTCAGAACTAACTCAAGAACGCCGATTAATGGCCTCTTCTGATTTTTCCGTAAATGGACAGCAGTACGGAACTATGCGTGGCGATTTACTATTGACCGAAACAGCAGTTAATCAGCCTGTACCTACATCGTTTAAGAAGCAGACTGGTCGGCCTAAGAATGCAAGTGATTTTACTTCATTTTTAGGTTCTCATGCTGTACGAAATGATGTAGTTTTTCCTTCTGCTGGAAAGACTGTAAACATACCTTGTCCACCTATACCCAATCCTAAAATACTATTAAATGGCAGTACTGTAGTATTGAATAGAACTCTGAGCATTTCATCATCCCGGCTTAATATTGACTATTATGTAGGAAATGGGCCATATAATCCTTCTACCCAAACATTGAGATTCTCTGGAACATTAGTAGTAACAGGGGATGTTCACTTCCAAGTTGGGTTTAATTCTTTTTATCTCGAATTTTCGAATGCTACTGGAAATAAATATACAACCTTATGGTTTAATGGAAATCCGACTTTCCTACCATCCCCGACTTCTGGCGATAAATTCACATTAACTATTAATTCAACTGGTGCAATTTGCACATATACACCAACTACCCATGCCACAAACACATATACATCCAATGGTGTTTTAGGTCTTCAGGATGTATTTATGTCGGCTATCGATACTACAGGGACTCTTTGTAGAGTAAATAATGCAGTTTATACTGTTACGAATAATCCAGTTTCTCAAGAACCCATTCCTTACATTACTGGAGGTCAAGTAAAAGCGAATACGGTTGCACGCAGTGGAAGTGATTTTATTCGGGAACGCCTTGCTTGCCAGAAAGCACAAGGTGAACAACATAATGCTAGTGAATTAGGTCCCTCGAAGTTTGTAGATAATACAATTCGCAATCCTGAATTGAATAAAGCTTATCTTGCTGGTGCAATGACCTGTTCTTATCCTTCAGTAGAACATAAGCATCCTGTGCATGTGCCTCATCAGGAATGGAGTGCACGACCTGATAATTCGAGTATTCCGGTATTTAATGTACCGTCTCTTGATCATAAGCCAAACAAACATTCAACTCTTCCTAACTGCTTTACGGGTAAGAATACTACTGGTGTATTTAGTCAAGGTAATGTGATTCCTTCCAAGCATCCTAAATATGTTGAGAAGCATCATGGTAATGATCTTCATGCAGTCAATCCTCATAAACCTATAGCTAAGAAATATCAGATACCTTATGGATCTCCCGCTCATCTGAAGATTAATGATCCTAAGTTTCCAGCACCGTTTCTTTATAATCCTCCGATATTCCCAGCAATTATACCAGATCTAACTGGGGGTTCTACGTTTACTGGGGGAACTTTAACTATTCCCGTTGGTGGACACGCATCTCTAGTATCGCAAGGATATGATCCGGCACTATATAACATAACACTCACGGCTACTATTGGTGCATTGAGTACCCAGACATTCTTCGTGGGATTTAATGTTGGGAACACAGTGTATGGATTCTTCTTTAATGATTCATCAATACCTGGCGGTGCTATCTCTTACTATGATCCAGCTGACGCAAACGGAATACCGTTTTTATCTTCAACTACTACTACAGGTGGAGTTATGACACTTACAATTAATTCATCAACTCTAACATTTGCATACACTCCTTCTACAGGAACACCAGTATCGGTAAGTTATCCCGCTGGGAGCCGGTTAGGACAAATAAATGCTTTAACTATCTACGATTATGCTGTCAATACAGGTGCTACTACCGCTATTCTAACAAATATCAAATATACCGTTCAATCCATCAGTAATTAGTTAAACAATATTCAATACTACTAGTAATTTGGAGATGCTAGAAGTTTGTACTAATTTAAATAATGATTTTGCGAAACGGTATCAAATTGATATTTCGCAGATTCCTTCTTCTGATATTGTTCTTCAATGTGAATCCATACTTCAACATCATTCAGATACTTCTATCTTTTTAGGTTTCCTTGAACCTGGATGGATGTTAAGTGCAGAACATCAAACTAGAATGCGTCCTATTTTTCGTAAATTCAATGTAGGTTTTCTATGTCATCATCTTGAAAGCATTCCTTTCTCCTGGAAAAACGAAATTGACTTTGTATTTGTTTAAATCCTAAGAATACCTTGAATATGGACGCACCAAAACTATCTACAATGGTTGTACTTTACAATACTAATTTGAAGTTTGATACTACTCAACTAGTCAATCTTCTTCCACTGAGTAATGGTATTATTCGTGTTGAGAAACGTGGTGTTCTGCTAAAAGGTGAAAGCAAACGAGACTTGGTGAAACGTCGTTCAAAGAAGGAAACAAAAGGAAACAATACGGGTTTTGGAAATAATTCTATGACTTTGGTTATCTTGAATAATGGGAATGGAACACTTCCTGAAAAAGAAATCACAATTAAAATCTTTCAAAATGGTGTATTCCACCTAACAGGAGTTCTAGATGACGCATATGATATTCATTCTATGAAGATTCTATTGAATATTTTGTGGAATGATTGTCGTGATTCTATTCGTGAATGTCCTGATATGTATGAAGTTACTGCTCGTCGTGTTGTTCTAATGAATTATACTACGAAACTGAATGTTGATAGTGTTCTTCGTCAAGCACTATATACATCCATTCGTCAGATGGGAATGGAGAATGTAGAAGTTCATTATGATCCTGATGTATATCCTGGTGTCAAGATTCATATCGGTCCAAAGTGGATTGCAAAAGTATTTCGGACTGGAAAGGTTATTCTTACAGGTATTACAACTCGTGATCAATGTGTAGAGTTTGTAGAACAACTAACGGATTTGCTAAAACGCGCACTACCAAAACCAGTTATCGCGTCACATTAAAAAGAGTATTAACGTACATAAAGAATAAGAGAAAATGGATACTGGTCTTGGTACGTTTGAAGTAACTCTACCGAACTTAAATGCGATTCAAATTCAGGCTTTGGTTCGTGATATGGATACTTCTATGCGTCGTCATAAAGCATTAAAACGGTCCAATCCTGCAGAGTTTCGTAAAAAGGTTGTAGAAGAAAACGACAAACTTTATACGTATTATGTTGCTATTTTTGAAATGCATTTTGAAGGAAAGTTAGATGGAACTTTTTTTGAAATGTTGAAGCTCAAGATGCGTATTGAGAAAGGTGAGATTACTGAAGATGAAGCATCAAAACTTGTAGGTCAGCAATTATTTAAGCGTTTTGTTGAGCCTGTAGTAAAGCCAGAAGCCCCTGTGTCTCCACCACTTTCTTATGCGTCTTATTACAATGAACTACCTGAGAGTTCCGTACTTCGTTCAGAACGGGAAAGCGATGGGAATATGCCCGATTCCAACAAGTGAAGGGACTAAAAAGATCAAAGCCGAAACTATTGTGAAACGATATGATCCTGTATCAAGGCGATTGTTTGATGTAAGGTTTGATATATGTTCTCCACCATTTATTCCTACGTATGTATTTGATGCTGGAAATACAAATTTTGGAAGTCTTAGTGTTGGCAACATATCATTTGTTCCTACAAATACATTCACAATGACAATAAAAAATGGAATCAATTTAAATAATATAAATAATATAGTCTTTCATTCTAGTGCAAGTACTCTATCCGGAACAACTGTTTCGATTAGCAATGCAACTGTTACTATTGCAGTATACGGACATTATATATACCTGAGTACTGGTTCTACATTGACAAATTCTTCAATTATAACTTTGAATTTACCAAGCGAGTTATCGTTTTTTGATAGTATAAGTGTAAGTAATTATGTACCTTGTATTGCTGCAGGTTCTTTAGTAACATTGTTCGATGGATCTACAAAACTCATAGAAGATATTTCGTATGATGATGATTTAGCAGTATGGGATTTTGATAATGGTATTCTTGCTTCTGCGAAACCACTTTGGATAAAACGTGCTCAAACTTCAAATTCATACAATCGCCTAGTTTTCAGTGATGGGTCTGAATTAAAAACACTTTTACCACATCTCGGACACCGTATTTTTAATAAAGAAAAGGGAAAGTTCACATATCCTATGACTGATGAAACGCCAATTGGAACACATACATATACGTATTCAGGTAATGAAGTAGAATTAATTGATAAATATATTGTTGATGAAGAAGTAGTATATTACAATATTAATACAACATATCATATCAATCTTTTTGCTAACGGTATTCTTACGTCGTGTAAGTATAACAATATTTACCCAATTGAAAATATGAAATTTATTAAAGAATCAAGACCAATTATACCTCGAAGCTCATTTGAAAGTATACCTGATAAATATTATGAAGGTATGCGTTTAGGTGAACAAACAATGCCAATTGAAGATACAATTAAGTATATAAGCATTCGTGAGAATTTAGCGTTATAGTATAATGCCAGTAACAAAGTATTTTGCAAGAATATGGAGTTCACCAAAACAAAAAGAACAAATATTTTTTCGCGTTGATCCTACTACACAACGTCCTTTACGTATATGTTTTCATAAATCATCTTCGATACCAACTTCATTGATATTGTATGGCGGAACAATTACGGATGAATATCAGGCTCTATATGTTGGTGGAAATATAGGAACATCTACAACTACAACGTTATATGGTGGAACTATAATTCCATCTGTATAATTAAATGAGTACCAATACGAAATTTTTACTGCGAGCGGATACTTCTACAAATTTAAAAGCAAATCCAAACGTTGTATTAGGACTTGGAGAGCCTATAGTTGAGACTGATACGCATCAAATGAAAGTAGGTGATGGAAATACTTCATTGGCTAATCTCCCATATGTTGGAAGTTACATACTTCCTGCACCAATAATTGATTTTGCAAACTGTACAGCTACATCAGATATCAATCATATTGTTACTAGCGTGACAGTAGCATGGTTGGCGGTTCCAGGAGCAACTTCTTATAAAGTTTTTTATACAAACAACTCTCAGCATGTAACAACCAGCTCAATTGAGAATGATATTCCACATAAGAGTGGTACTACCCCACTATTTAACCAGGGTGATTCTGGAGAAATTTCTGGAAACCAATTACATACTACTACATATTTCGACAGTGCACGACTTAACGCCGCCACACGAATGGGTGCATATGTTTTCGCTTATAAAGGAAGTAAAAGAAGTGCATTTCCACCTGTCATGCTTAATGTTGTGGCGGTAGATTCTTTAGATTTAACTTCTAAGAATATATATTTGGATAGAACAAGAAAAACTTACTGGTTTGATTATATTGATATTATGGATAGCAATAATATAATTAATATTATAGAATCAACTGCTCTATTTGTTGATAGCAGTAGTCCTTACAAAGAGGCACCCGACAACATTAACTACTATACACAGCTTAGTTCAAAGGCCTACACATAATTTCTTGGTTTATGTAATGCGTGTTCTTGTAAAAGAAAGTCTTGATAAACAAACTCGTGAAATTTTAGAAATATCAAAATTTGATCTTCTTGAAAAATTAAATTATGATCATGGTTATCATGAAGTAATTAATGGGTTTGATCATAATAAACAAATACGTGTTTATTTTGATATTGATGATATTCAAGATAATTTACAAGATTTATTGAAACGATTATGTGAATATTTTTCTTGTGAGAAATCGGATTGGGCGATTAGTTGTGGAAGCCGTGAAAAGAAAGTTTCTTATCATATTTTATCACGTAAATTTTCTACATCTATAAAAAATTTACGAAGAATACATAGTATATTGGGAAAAGAATTTCTAGGCGTTGATACTACATGTTTGTATTTTTCAATGACTGATGAAGATGAATCTATGTATCTACGCTTTCCAAATCAATCAAAAAACGGTGTGAATAAACCTGCTCCACCAATGAAAATTCTTCAAGGTGAAATGGAAGATTTTTTAATTACTGAATTCACAAATCTAACTACTTTCGAATTCCTTTCGTAAAGCCATAAGTATTTTACCTAAATGATTCTCGCCTTTCCACTTTGCTGGTAGCCTTGCTTTCTCTTGCGCCATAGATGTTCCAATACTCCAATAATTATCACGTGCATCTGCAAATCCAATTGTTTTCTCGCCCGTTTCCACCAACTTCTTACGTAGTTCTGGATGCTGGACGAATTTCGCCCTTACTGCTTTCTTCATGACATCATCACGTCGTAGTTTCCATGTATCTTCATTATAATCTTTTACTTTATTTCCTAAAGCCTTCACTGCTTTTCCTGTTTTTGTTTTCAGTATTTTCTTTAGGATTTCATCATCTTTAAATTCAGTTGCCTTCATTGCTTGGTAATACTGTTCTACCGAGACATATTTGACTCCATCAATTTCTACAGAATGATCTGACATATTACTGAAATCACGATATTCACCACCTGTTGCATCGGCTACTCCAAACAATACTACATCTTCAGGTTCAGCTTTCTTTAATTTCCTCTTCTTCACCTCTTTCACCTCAGGAATTTCAACTTCTTGCTTCTCCTCCTCCTTCTCCTCCTTCTCTTCCTCTTTCACCTCTTCTTCCTTAGTCTCTTTGTCTATCACAACCTCCTCCTCTTCTTCTACAGGTTCTTTATACTCCTTAACCCTTTTGAAAGCAAACATACGATTCAGAAACGAGAATTCACGTTCCATTTCATTTAATGTATTCTTTGTTTGACTATCATAAATCTCATCAAACATTTTGCTTTCAGACAACTCAAATCCCATTTCTTCCATTATCTCCGTGACTTTTCCAAATGGAACCAAATACTCTATTTCAGGTTTTACGAAACTTTCTAACATTACTTTTACAGGCATTCCAAACTCTTCAGTCCAAGTATCTTTGTCTTTATATTGCTTCGTATACTCTCCTGCGATTTTTCCATCTTTTCCAAACAAATGCGTCTGTTTTCCAATCAGCAATGAATAGATTGCTTTTCCATCAGAACAGGTTCCAAAGAAATACTCTTTAGAACTATCACGAACATTCTTTGCAAAATTACGAAACTTTTCTTCACTCTCACATGCATAGTGCATAGCAAATTGACAAGCTACAGTGTCAAATGCCTTCAATCCTTCAAAATGTTTCAAATAATCTGTACTTCCAGACTGAACACCAAGAAGAATCGGCATATATTTGTCACTCTGCTCAAACAGAGGATGTTCCGTAAAATCACCCTGAATCAACAATACTGGAGGAATACGTTTACCCTTCTTTGCTTCTAGATAACGTTTGCTAACACTATCTACTGGTGAAGCAAGGTTTGATAAAGAGATATCCATTCCCACAATACGAGAAGGTTGATTCTTAATCCATTTATTCAAATCTCCACCCTTTCCTACTGCCAATTCAAGCAATGTATCGCCTTTCTTAATATACTTTTCATACAATGATTCCTTAATACGATTATGGAAACTATATACATCTGACAATAACCGAGTCTCACGTTTCAGATCATCACGATAATACATATCATCTTCAACTGTATCATCTACCAAACTCGGATTCTCCAACATTTCAATAGTAACAGGAACATGCATTGACGTCCAAATAGAATTGGCAGTTGCTACATCATTTCCATACTGTGCTTCTTTCAAAACTTTGTATTGATACGTCTTATCATATCGTGTACGCATAACAGACCAATTACGACTTTCAGTATCAAACGCACATTCAATAATCGTATTGTCTTCTACCTTTTGTCCCTCTTCATCCACAGGAAATTTCTTGATCGGAATTAGAATCTTATACGCATCAGGATCACGAGGAACCGAAGGCTGGAATAGTGATGGTATACGAGCAGCATTATCTAACTCAAAATCCTCAGGAAGCTTTTTTGGAACATATTCACCAGTCATCATTTCACGTGGATATACGTAAATATCTTTCGCGTTCCTAGATACATACAACTCACCTTGCTGAAATTCTTCACCTGCAGATTTCTCCTTGAAACGTACCAGGAAATCAATACTATTTTGATTCGCAGGTTTCCACTTATACACGTTCGTCCATGTTTTTCCAATACGATCCGATTGAGGTGCTACTGCTGAGGCACGAGGAGTGAAAATCAATCCATCAGTTTTATATCCAAACTCCGTATTCATCATCTTCTTAATTGCTTCGGACATAGCAGGTCCATCTCCTGCTAGAAACAACTTGGCTTCTATTTTTAGAGGATTCAATGATGGTTCAACACTAAAGAGAGCAATATCTTCTAGAAACAAATGAGCACATCCCAATCGTGAATTCAATTTATGTTGATCGTCATCTGTAGTTAGAAGAGGAAGACTACGAACATCTTTCTTACGGAATTTATACACATCAAATATACAGAATCTACCATCAATAAATTCACCATCTACAAAATCACCTGCGTGGGAATTGTCTTTTGCTTTCAAACCGGTCCACGCAATCTGTAGTTTGGGTGTAATCTTTAGAAGTTTTCCATCAGAACAAACATACAATCCAGAACGTTCACCATCTGCCTTATTTGTCACAGTATACCCTTTTGTAATATTATTCTGATTCTCAGGTCTTAAGTGTTTACGTACCATAGTTACAGGATTGAAGAAGATATGTCCGCTCTTCTTGAATTCGTCTTCATATCGTTGAATGTCTGAAACAGAAAGCAGAAACGAGGTTTGATAATAGGACTTTACCAATTCAGTGATGAGATGAACGAGTTCTTTCACTACCTCAGTTGTACTCAGTTTCGTATCACGTTCTATAAACTCCAATTCTAGTTCATATACATTTGGCTGTTTCAAAAGATCACGAATTGTCTTTGTTTTTCCTCGCATACGAACCATAGAAACATCAATTTGAAACAATCCTGCCCGATATGATTTGCGTGTTATAAGACGAGGAAAGGCTTTTGGATCATTCGGGTTTCCATCATGATCTTTCTTGATTGGTGTCTCCTTTCGCAATGTAAATTTGGAAAGGATTTCAGTTATTTCAACTACATCTCGCTTTCCATCATAATAAGGTTCCTTGCGTTCAACCGTTAGAGGAATTTCACGAAAAGAGTTGTTAGTACATACCTTATGAATAGGATGAATACCGTCAATTACAACACGCGTTCTATCAGGATATGATACTGTTAAATACTGTGACTCCTTTGGAGGACCTACGGAAAGAGTCTGTACTGTCTTTAGAATACGGTCTAATACATCTTTGGTCTGAATTTTACCCGAAAGTAGTTTGCATTCTACTTCTGCTTTCGGATCGCTCTTTGCGATCTTCAGAAATTCTTCCAGAGCCTTTCGGTGCTGGGGAGTTATATACTCCATGTCTGTTATATTTTAACTTGGAATATACTTGTCCGTTTTTCACTGCACCATACGTTCGTATGTCTTTCGGTCTTTGTTATCTTCATCAATACGTTTACGCTGGTCAATAGAAAAAGTAATATATGCATCAATTTCTTTCAAACAATCCTCGTTCAGTATCTCCGTAGAAACCAAAACACCTGCCTGAGTTTTCGTAAAGTTATCAGTATATTTCTTCACAATATTCAGAATTTGCAAATGTTCGTTTGATTCCATTTTGTCAATCGCATCTTTCATCTGCTCTTTCTTTGTCCGCTCCATTTAGTTTACTCTTCCACCTTCTGTTTAAGTTTCCGCTTCTTCGGTACCTCTGCATTTACCACAACCTGCATGGCATCACCTTCGGACCTAGGAGTTTCCATAAATACAGGTAGATCAGGTTCTACTTCCTTCTCAGTTTTAGACTCTCCAACCAGTTTCGCAACTACAACAATCTCTTCATCACCCTGCTTAAACTGTGTTCCAATGACCTCGAACTCCACTTCACCCTCGACTGTCTCAAACAACTCATTTCCCAAATGTAGATCGCGAGGAATTAGTACTTTCAGAGGTGGTAGATCTACATGAAGACCAATCTTTGACCGAAGTTCAATAGTACCACGAAACCTCTGTCCTGGATGAGGTAGACAAATATCTGCTTGGAATGTTACATCGTAATCTACACCTCCACGAAGATAGTTTGCACGTCCAACAGAATAATTCAAAATTGTAAAACTATCTTTGTGAATGTAACCTTCACCCAAACATCTTCCCTGATAATGGGTTTTTAGCTGGGCGAGTAGTGATGCCTGAATGTTTTTCTGAATATACTTCGCGTGAATATGGACTTTTTTCGTAAGTTCGCGTCTCTCATACAACTCCATTCTTGTATCTATTCAGATTATTTACTTTAATCCGTTTCTCAACCAAGCTTTCCAATACACCAAATTATGGATCCAGCTACTACAAAGGCACCTCCTACCCCAAACACCCCAACAAGAAGATGCTCGTCCATTACTTTAGGTTCTTTTTATCTTCACTTAGAACAGCCCATTCTTCAGGTGTATACCATACGAATCCTTCTTTCTTATTCAATATCGCATCGCGAACCTTCATATCCAAATAAATACACTTATCCGTTCGGTTTTTTGCTGTTTCAGGAAATGAACCGCCTAACCATTTGATAAAATCATCAATTACATTGACAGGATACGATCCACATGCTCTTCCTCCAATACCTTTCGTACGTTCTACTTTCTTTATTGGTACAGATTTTTCATCCAAATTGAAAATTAGTTTTTGTTCCTTTAATCCGGCAAACAACAAATCCTTTTGTGCAAGAAATCGTTGCTTTAATGACTTTACCCATGCATCATATTCATCTTTCTCAGCCCCAATTGGTGTAATCTTTTCTCCATTTTTGTAGACACTATCAGGTCCAAATATAATCAAATTTTGAGTTTTACTTCCATATTTTGGATTACGAAAAACAATCTCTCTCTTTTTCTCTTCTGGTAAATGATCTACGTAATACCATTCTTTCACTTCCTTTGAAAACTCTGAAGCATATGGTGGCCACACATAATCCTCCATATTTACGTGATAGCTTTTCTCAGGTACCTCTTCGACAATTTCATGTACCTCAAGTGGAATAGGAATACCCTCTTCTGCTTCAATTGTCTTATCCTGCGTTGTCTCATTTTCATGAATACTGAAAGACAACAAACCATTTTTTGCTTCAAGATGTCCTACTCGTCCATATGAGTCTTTTAAAGCTAGATGTGATTCCACAGCATTCTGTAAAATATACGATACTAATTCAGGTTCATACTTTAGTTCAGAATATACATCTTCAAAAGTCCAAATAGGTTTACGTAAAATCATTTCTAAAATCTTATCCAATATTTCATCTTTTACATCCAATATTGATGATAATGGTCGCTGATGAGATTCTTCTTGGGGTTTCGTAACTTTGCAAACTAAACGAATATCATCCATAAAATTCGGAGAAGCCATTGCACTAATCGGTAAATTCAATTCTTTTTTATCTGGATTCCGAATTTGTGGTACTTCCAAATTTCGCCAATCCACAGGAAGAGCATTCGCGGCCTGTTCTAATTCACAGTCCATAGCAGATTCCATCAATACCTTTTTCACCTTGGCAATAGCAATTCCCTTAGGTTCAACAACCGTACGATATATAAATTCATCCAAAGCTTCTTTTGTTTTATCTGCATACGCACAAACATGTAAATATACAGTTGTATTCTGCTGTTCAAATGGCAGAAGTGAATGAGAACATACCCGCATACCACGTCCAATTACCTGCTCTATACGACTCATATTGAACCATGGATCTAGAATATGAATTTGACGTACATATCGGAAATCTACACCTTCAGATACTTTTGGCGATGCTAATACAACCCGTATATCTTCACCATTCTTATTTTCCTTCCGTCGTAATCGTGTAAGAATACGATTAATATCTGAATCCGAACTTTCAGAAGTAATTAAAGCATATTTTCCTTTTGAAGATTTTGGAGCATCACCTAAAATTGTATTACCTAACGCAGGAGAATATCCATGTTCTTCCAGACATATAGCAAACAATTCTACACCTTTTTCTGCTAAATTGGAATATACGAATACAACTCCATCCGATTCATTAAGTATTTTGGTTATTAATGCGAATTTAGAACTATATTTTGATACAAGTTCAGGAGATAAAAATCGTTCATTCTTATAGAAATATTGCCCTTCTTTCTTCACAAAAGGTTCTTCTTCAGGAAAAGTACATATAGTATTATGATTTAATATAGCTCTGTATTTCAATCCTTCTACAATTTGTGCTTGATATGGTGACATTATAGATTCCGTTAATGGAAGATATTTCAGAGGAGTTGTAATCTTTTTTCCATTTATATCTTCTGTCTTTGGCTTCGCGAGTTGAGGAGGAGGAAGACGAAATGGAAACGTAAATGGATTCTCACCTTTTACAAACGAAATGTATGTTTCACAAAGACTCCGAAATGATTTTTCAGTTTCTGTATTTAGAAAATTCCCATTTTTATCAAAATAACTTTTTGCGTGAATAGATTTTGAAGGTTCTTGTTTTCGTGAATTCCATAAAAACAGATTAAAGTAATCAAATATTTCTTCATATACATCGTACATTGGTGTCGCAGTCAATAAAACCAGTGTTATACCGTTTGCGATTTGAATAATTTGTTTTAAATTTTCACTTATAAATTTTGCGTCCACGTTTGTTTCACTAGTCTCTCGTAGATTGTGTGCTTCATCTACAATAACTAACCTATTGTCAAATGTCGCATGAATCCATGCTTTGACATCATTAGGTGTGCTTTTGAGTTTCTGTTTTTCCAGTACATTTGCGAATTCACCATATCCTTGAAACTCATAAAATTCATCAATCAACTTTGATGCTTTTGATTTTAGTATATCCTGCTGTTCGCGTGTAGAAACTTTTAGAGGTTGTTTCTGTCCTCGTTGAAGTATATCAAGATACCTACGTCCAGTACACTGCTTTGAAGTTAGTAGTCCATCTTCAAAATTTACACGCGATACATCAAAAATTTGGTCTTTAAAATTCTTTTGAATAGATGGATTGGCTAATACAAGAACCTTTTTGTCTTGAAACTCGGGTCGTATGATGTATTCTTCAGCTACTTGTATTGCAGAGCAGGTCTTACCTACACCTGTCCCGTGAACAAGCAAAAGGTTTTGTGTAGGAGCGTCAGGACTTAATACACGACGTAAAAAACGTTGTTGTGATTGTAATTTAAACCCAAACGACGAAGAAGAACAAGCATCCTCTCTTAATTTTTTGAGAGTATCTAAACTAGCAGGTGGAAGTTGTGCGACTTTTGTTTCTGCTAATTCAGGAAACGTGGTATTTACCATTGGTCCCGCCATTATAATGGATTACGAGTTTTCTTTTGAAGAAGCTGATGCGCTTCTTATCCGTGATTGGTTTTATTGTGATGAAGATATTGATGAGTTGATTTGGCTTTTGACTGAAGAAGTATTTCATCAGGTTTATGAGAAACGTCATTCTTACCCATATCGTGTATCTCTTGCGTTGAGAATGCATGAACCTGTAAAAACAAAAGCAATTGATTTTACTGATGAAATGATGGACGATATGTTGGAGAATGAAGAAATTGAAAGAATTGTAAAAATGAAAAAAGAGAAAGATGAATTTGAATGTCCTTCTCGTCCTCGCAATGAATTGGATGATATGTATGATGAACTAAAATCAAAAATTGAAAAAACACATCGTAAAAAACCTATTGAAATTCAATCAGAATTGGATGGGATTGTACTGAAAATTGAGAAAGAAGATAGGAATTGGAAAGAATCTCAATGGGTTATTTATTCAAGAACACTTTATGATTCGTAAATAATGGAATTCTTTGCCATCCTTGGTGGTGCTTCAGCAAAGATCTATGATGATATAATTGATAACAATATTCCTATGAATGAAACTATTTTAGAGTCACTCAAAGGATTACAATGGATTACTTTGTCTACAATGTCAATCAATGATTTCAATTTCACAGCAGTAATGTATGCGTTTTGTCTTTTTAATTGGTTCGCAAATCCGGAAGCATTTGGAATTCCATACGAACATGCCTTGCTAATTGTATATCCTCTATTTATGCTATGGAATTTTCGTACTGCTTCATCCTTCTCATTTCTTGATGGTGTAAGCATAACATTGATAATATGTATTGCGATGTTTGAACCAATTCTTCATCTTTTTATTGACTATTCGGAAGGTAGTATTGAGAAACTTCTTATAAGATATATTGTTGGAGTAGGAACTATGGCATCAATTCTCATAGGATATGATATGGGTATATCATCTTCTATACTAAAATTTATGATCTATAGTCTTTCATATGTTATTTGTTCTGTTGGATTTCAAGCATACATCCTTCAAAATGGATTTCCAACTGGAATGTAATGGAGCGTATGGAGAACTGTGTAATCTGTCGTCGGAAATCTTTTCTTGTAAAACTTTGCAAATGTCATGGACACTATTGTGTAGTTCATAAAGATACACATATTTGTACATTTGATAAAATTGTAAATGGACATGCAATTCTAAGTAAAAGCGGAAATACCTCTATACAACACTAGATACAATATTCCATTAACCCAAACCACTGGTTAACATATGTAGTTGCCTAATCTTTCTTCGTCAATTCCTCAATCTTTGCCTCCAATTCCAAAGTATGCGCATGCAATTCATCGATCAAAGTATTCCGATTCTTTGCCGTAGTTACGGAAATCTGCACACGATCAAGAACATTTGCAATCCACTCAAGTCCCAAAATTGTCGCAATAACAACAGATGCACCTGAAATAAAACTAATATATTCACACACCATTTGATTTAAAACACTTACTACGCGAAAATGCTTATTCTTCCTTGTTCACACCCGGAATATTGACCACAACTTCTTCACCTTCTGATACACTCTCCTTTATAGGTGATACTTTTCCAGATACTACTGAATTTGCTATAGATGGAGGAGTAAATGCCGAATTCTGTCCCGATATATTCACCTCAGGCAATACTGCGGTTATTAGTTTCGCTGATGCTTGGGTCAATAATCTAGATGTACTTGGATGTCTAGGAGTTTGATCGGGCGAAGTTCCTGGTTTATATACATTTATAGGATCTAGACCATTTGTAATTCCTGGCTTGCTGAGTTCATCTGTTTTTCCTTCGAACTTATCATTGAACTTTACAATTATCTCATTTGGTATTTGAGGACTTGTTGCAAGTAAGTTGTCCAATTGCTCTCTTACTATTTTCAACATAACACTTGCATCAGTTCGCTCTTCACGAGGCAACGAAAGTTCTATCATAATATACCGATGTATCTTTGAGTATTGTATTCTTGCTACTCTATGTGCGTCTGCACGAGAAGACCAACCAAAATGTGTTGCTACTGTATTAAAAACCGCAACTCCTAAACTTAATATTCCTATTCCTAAATTTCCATACCATGAATCTCCAAATAATGTCTTTGAACCAATAGCAGCTGTTCCTGCTACTGTTGATCCAACAATTGTAGGAAGCGTTATATAATTATTAAACCTTGTATACCGTTCCTCTGACTTATCGTGTAGCCAAGAGTAGCATAAGGCCCTCTCTCCTTCATCTGAAATGATTTTTTCTAATTGAGAATTCCAATGAACTTCATGTTCTTCCATACTTTAAACGCAGACTTAGTATCTACCGCCTACGTCCACGCATAGCACCAACTACACCTAAAGCAGGAGAAGACTTGTTTAGAAACAGAGCATAATACGGGTAATAAAACCAACTAAATATAAAATCAAGAATAGCCCATCCTACAGATCCGAACATATCATACGATAACTTTGCGGCACCATATGAGAAGATAATGTGTGCGATTAAACTTACAGAAATAGTCATCATAGAACCTAAAGTCATAGCCGCAGCAACATCGCCGCTCGTAGACCCGGTACTAGCTCCCACAGATACATTAGCAGTAGAACCTACAGCACCGGGTGTCTTCTGCTGAGAATCAGACGAAGAGGCAGGAGTAGAGTCCGTCTTAGGAACAGATTTCTGATCCGGATTGTATGTGCTCATTTATATATCTACAGAGAAAACGAATGTTACTTCTGTAAATATTTAATTCCAAAATGGCCCTTGAAATCGTTGTCGGTCCTATGTTCTCTGGTAAGTCTACTTATGCTCTATCATATGTTCGTCGTCAGAGATCTGTTGGTAAGAAAGTTCTAATTATTAAACCCAATATTGATAACCGTTATTCTGCTGATAATCTTGTAACTCATGATAAAGAACAGATTCCTTGTATGGTCTGGAATGTTTCTATTCCTCTTCCTGTAACAACTAACGAAATTCTACACAATGATTGTATCGTGATTGAAGAGGCTCAATTCTTTCTTGGTTTGAAAAAGTTTGTTCAATATCTACTTCAAGTGTATCATAAAAATATTCTACTTGTTGGATTGGATGGAGATGCTCGTCAGAAACCCTTTGGTGAAATTCTAGATTGTATTCCTCTATGTTCAAAACTACGCAAACTACATGCTCTCTGTATTGTCTGCAAAGATGGAACTATTGCTCCTTTCACCAAACGCAAAGTTCATGATAATGAACAGGTTATTGTTGGTGGATCAGAAGTATATTCTGCTGTTTGTATGCGTCATCTATAACATAAATTTTAAACTAAAATTTGTTCGAATATTCTTGATTGTATCGCTATATCCATCAAGTTGATATATTAAATTTGGAATTATTATATACCACTTATCTTTTGGCATTAATATTTTCCAATGTTCATCTAAATAATATTTTTTTAACTTGGTTTCTTCGTATAATGCAATAGATTCTTTAAAATTTTCTAATAAAGTTGGAAAATAATGGTTATTAACTATATATGCATGTGTGCAACAAGACCGTGTTAGTTTACAAGTGTTTTTACAAAATTTACTACCTGTCCCTCCAAGAAGTAAAACATCAAAATCCTGTTTAGAAAGGTTTTTAAAACATTCAACAGATTCTTCCTTATTGTTCCATTCTATATCATCTTCCAGTATTAATACATTCTTCCAGTTATTTTCGATAGCCATCTCAAGAACTCCAATGTGACTCTTTGCACAGCCAATGATTCCTGGGTTATATTCGATCGCTTCAAACCTGATTACTTTATCACTAAATGTCTTAATAAAAGATTCCATATGTTCTCGTCTATCAGTTCTTTTTGCTAAATTTATATAAACTACTTTCTCAATAAAGTCAAATATTGATGGATCCATTGTATTGAAATGTGTTTATATTTCAATTACGTTTAACGAAAAAAAGTTTCCTTCTCATTTTAGTTTTTACAATGCACCGACCCATGCTTTCCGTGTCTCTGCATCAATAACGTTGTTGTCATCCAATATCTTGTTACCCTTTGCTTTACGTTCCTCAACATCTTCAATCTCCATCAACTTCGCAAACTCACGTCCAAGAATTTCCGCTACACTCTCTTGCGACATATTATCCATATATCCTGCTAGGACATTGCAGAGACGCGACAGATTTCCCTGCAAACACATACCCACATTATCTTTTAGTTCTTGTCCCAGAATCTTACACAAATCTTCTTTATCCTTTGAATTTTTTATATATTGCCAAACACCATCAAGAACCTTTCCGTAGATCCCATTACCCATTTCATAGATGTTCTCATCCAATGTATAACGATCTATCATAATCCGACCTGCATTGATACTCAATCCACAGTTGATGATTATTGCGCCAGGTGTTTTGGAGATTCTACGAGTATTCCACTGATAATTCAATGGAACAGGAATTTCTAAAACTTTTTTTACAATTTCTTTTGTTTTATTTACTGCCGCAACTGTGTGAACATTCTGGTTATCCATTGCGAAACGTTCCAGCTCTCCTATCGGAACACGAACATTGTGTCCCAACTCTTCTACATCGTGCGCAGCGATCCATTCAGCACGGCGTCTGTTGCGTTCCTCTGCAATTTGCCGTACACGAGGCCCATGTCTGATCAGTCTTGCTTCCATACCCGCATGGTGAACTAGCCCACGCTCAACTCCATAAATGTCCATACTCTCTGACAGCATAGCCCAGTGACGTACACATCGGATACCACCATGTTCTCGTTCCACACCAGTCATCAGTGAACACCTAAGTCCGTCTTGTTTGATTGCTACACAATGCATTTCGATTACGTTCTTTACAATGAACTTTTCATTTCCGTTTTTAACGAAAAAAGCCATCTTCACTTCGTTTTTTAGTTTTATTCTTTTAGTAATCACGGTACATCATGTCGGTATAGTATGCAATAATCTCTTCAATCTCCTCTTCGATCGGCAAGAGGTTTACTTCAAGCTTCTTAAAAGGAACGATACGCCCATCAAGGAGGTAATCGCCCCAGCAAATTTCAGCGAAGTTCGGTGTGTTCATTTTGTTTGATTGGTTCAGGTAATGTCTCCTTTTTTGGTTTCTTCGAATCCGTTTTTCTTTCTTTTCTTTTTATCTCAACTGGTTCATCTTCAATTGTACTTTGAGAGTCCATGTTCTCTTTTCTCTTGGATTTATAAATCCATTTTAGTCTTCGAAATCTCTGAAAACGGATTCTTATTAATTAAGATAGAATAGGTTAGGTGGAGTATATGAAGTTATACACTGTTTAATGCGAAGGAAGGGGCATTAAACTACGTCCTTAGGACCGTCTGAAATGACTGACGTTAAACTCATCGGAAATAGAGAATGCTTTAAAGGTGTTCATACAATAATGCGAGGAGGGGCATTATTGAGTATAGCAAACTTATATGCAAACCTTGAGTCTATCAAGTAAAATTAGAGAAGTAAAGGAGATTAATTAAGTTAATCACTAATTCATGCGAGGAGGGGCATGTTTAATAGTCTATTCCGGACTTTAACTGGTCTAATAGTCAGCAGACTTTAAGTAGGAAATGGAGTATATGAAGTTATACACAAACATATGCGATGGATAGGGGCATAGGTAAGGGAACAAAAAAGATAATAAAAACATAGATCCCTTGAAGGATAGAAGTTTTTCAATTAAAGCACTATAGCAGACGTATTAATCGATATTTTTGCTATAAATTTGATACTTTTACTTTTCAAAACTAGTTTCTAGTACCTCATTATTTTGAAAACCTATTCAAAGTTATAAATCTTTTTGAAATTTGTTTTTATTTATTTGAAAACAATTTGAAATTATAAAGCAGAGTATTTTGCTTCAAGGGAACTATCGGACGCTCGAGGGGGGGGTACTAAAAAACACGGCGCATGTATTTTTTTCGTAGACTACTATTGTATACTACTTCAATGGAATGCTTACGTAACGAGCAGTATGGCTTGAATTATTGATTTCGCATGGAGCAGTAATTACCAAGCTTGCTTGCCTTTGGTTATATAATAAGTAATTACTGCTCCATGCGAAATCAATAATTCAAGCCATAC
>Ga0208497_1000370_pt1 | contig 22059 bp, 24 predicted proteins | sample CryBogCBE25Aug07_FD_184555 | JGI IMG/M metagenome (GOLD analysis project Ga0208497, IMG submission 184555) | Freshwater microbial communities from Crystal Bog, Wisconsin, USA - CBE25Aug07 (SPAdes) | ecosystem: Environmental > Aquatic > Freshwater > Lake | place: Crystal Bog, Wisconsin, USA...
TGTAATAGTAGATAGCCCCTGAGAAATTAGCTTGATTTACAAGAACATCGCTAGTGGCGGCTTTGAACATAGTTGCACCTTTCGGTTATGGTTTGATTCCCTGCGTTCCTACTACATCGGGCTTGTCGGTGACTGCCGTTGTGTAAGTTGGCGCGGGTGGCTTTTGTAGGGCAGTAAGTGTTGCTTTAAGAACGGCGATTTCTTGGGCTTGTATCCCAATAGTTTCGCGCATTTCTTTTAATACATCGTCAATAGGTAATTCCATTATTTGCCTTCTTCCAGTTTTTCAATCCGTAATATAGATTCCTTCAAAGCGCCAGCCAAATAGTTAATAAGGTTGGTTGTAGAGATTGCCTGATAAACAGGATTTCCGTCAGCATCAACGGCATCTTTCTCGCCATCTACCCATTCAGGGAATACAGTAGCAAATTCATCAGCGATAAAACCAACAATTTCTTTCTTGTCAGGATCGGTCTTTTCGTTAAACGATACAACACGCAGAGCCTTGATCTTGTCTATTGCTCCCTTGTAATCTTGAATGTTCTCTTTAAGGCGATAGTCAGACGAAGTGTAAAAAGTTGGAGCGGAAGCAGAACCGTTCATTCTAATACCGCCCCACGCAGTACCAGAAGCGTAGAACTGAATCATATTGGTTGCCGTTGAAGCCGTTTGGTGATGAGCGTAAAGAATTGGGCCGTGTGATCCCTTTAAGAAAAGGTAGCCAGTACCATCGGCGTATATTCCGGGTATTACAGTATCAGAAGCAGTTGCCGTTGCGTTGTTAGTTGTAATAGTAGTTGAGATGGAAGCATTGTACGCGCTGACATAAGTTGAAGCGCTGAGTGATGATCCTGATGAAATACTGCCATAAGCCGTAGATATATTACCGCCAGCAGTAATGATTCCAAGGGTTGCTATATTACCCGTACTCGAATCTATGTAAGTGCTGCCGCTTGTATAAAAACGAGTTCCGTTAAAAGACCAGCCAGCAATAGTTCCTGAGGTGGCAGTCATATTTCCAGTAGAATCAACTGCAAAATTGTAAGATGAGGAATTGGGAACGGCAATAGACGAGCCTTGAATTAAACCAGCCGTAATAGTTGCGGTTCCAACCCCAGTAATGCCGCTAGAGCCAATAGACCAATAATTGCCAGTTGTTCCATAACCACCAAAATAGCCTGTTTGGGCGTTGATCGTTCCGTTAAATGTTCCCGAGTCTGCGGTGATGTTTCCCTTGACATAAACACCCTGAGCTGACATATAACCCGTAGGGCTTACATGGAAAGCAGTACCGCCTGTACCCGCGTTAATTTCAATAGCATTTAATATTCCAGTTGTTATTGAGCCAGCATCAAGAGCAGTAAATGTTCCCTGAGTAAAAGGAGCGGGTTGCCAAGATGTGCCGTTATATTGTTGATTGCTTTTAATGTGATTGCTACCGTCATATTGGTAGTAAATATCGCCCTGTTTATATGTGCCAGCAGGGGGTGTTGCGCTTGTACCGTAGAGAATGGTGTTTTTACCATTGGCAGAAGTTTGCGCGGCTACTGCCTGAGAAGAAGCAATCGTGGCTTGAGATTGAGCAATCGTGGCTTGAGAAGCGGCAAGGTTGGCTTGGATACCCGCGTTAATCGCTTGAACCTGCGCGTTGCTTGCCGTTGATTGAGAAGTAAGAGCTAGGGCTTGCGCGCTTACCGCCGTTGCTTGCGCGGCATCTGCCGTATAGCCGGGTTGGTTTGGGCCGCTCTCTAATTTACGCAAACGCTCATTTATCGTTGCAAACATATCGTACAAATTAGGAGGTAAGTTTGTATATGCCATTATTGAGCCACTATCCAAGAAGTTCCAAAATTGTAAAGTGCGCGAGCCAATGTAACGGTTACGCGACTAGCACCATTTTCGCCGGGCTCAACACTAATGACATGAACGCGCCATTTTAAATAATCATATCCTGAAGGAAAACGATCATCTCGCAATATGACTCTTGCAAAATCACCAACGGCAAAAGTTCCAAGGTAGGGATCAACATAAGGGGGAAGAACAACTTGCAAGACTTCTGGAGCGCTGATGTAAGTTCCACCCGATCCGGGAAGGGTGATGCCAGATCGTGCATTTAGTTGCCCAAGCGTTAAAGCCTTAAGCAAATTATTATCTTCAACATCTACAAAACTTTGAACATCTTCTAAAATGGCAGCATTGCCGTTTGTAGAATTAATGCTTCCTTGATTTGTATAACTGTTATCTAATGCAACTGCAATGGTTTTATTTGAGTTTGCACCATAGCCCAAACCAAATAAAGCATTAACAGTATTTGTAGCATCTTCACTATAACTATATTCAGCAATATTACCCGGAAATTGAAAAACAGGGTTTGATCCAGTATAACTTTGATAAGGAGTAAGCATTGTAAATTGTTTTACTGGGTTTCCAAAGCCATCATAAGAATAAGTAATACAAAAATCAAAAAATGGAGTAGCGCTACTTGAATCTAAACCATCAGATAAATCTTTAACTGCTTGATAAACTTCTTTGAGTTCAAAATCAAAATAAGTGCGGGTTATATTAAAACCAGCCGTTGTTGAACTACCGCGCAAACCAATACTTCCATAGCGGGTAACACCCTGATTTGGATAATTAACCAATGCCGTATAATTAACAAGCAAATCATTTGCAACGGTACAAACATCAGTATTTGTATAAGTAACAGATGTTGGAGTAATGCCACCAGAATTGTAATAACTTGTATTTAAGGGCGTTATTTTACGGCGCTTAAAATACGACAACATTTCTTGACCAGTTATTTTAAGCATTTGAGTAGTTGAATCATAATCGCGTTGCCAGATAATGCCGCCCCAAATAATCTTGCCGTTATAATCAATATATAAACAAGTTTGACCCGGATTAGTTCCGTTCATTATGTTTAATTTTTGAGCATCTAATCCCGACAACAACATCTCGCCAGTAAAAGTTCCAATGCTATTTAACTGCACATCAAAAGTAACATTAGTAAGTGGCAATTCCGCAAGAATCGGATTGTTGTAAAGCGGATTTGTGTTTAATAATGCAGTTGTAATATATCGAAAATCAGACATAAGCAGGTGACCAACTTACAGAAATTGTGCATCCGCTTGCCGTAAAAGTATTAGAAGTCATAGGGGGAATATACAACCAACCAGTAGATGTTGCTAAAATACTTCTATTGGGGTTGCCGTTTTGCGTAATAACTCGTTGTAAGCAATCTATTACAACTGTTGATCCGCTTGTGGCGTTAAATGACATTGAATTGCTAAATGAGTCTGTAATAGAAAATATACCTGTTTGCCCAGTTACCGTAATAACAGGGGAAGAAATTGCCCACCCATCATTAACCATAGCAGTTCCGCTCGAAACGGTAGAAAATGGATAGTCGTAATAACGAGGATCTGGGAAATAAAATTCTACGCTTGCCAAGATGTGACCATAGGTAAAGTCAGGATCAATAGTAGTTGTTACCTTACGAACCCGACCATACATAATTTTTAAGCCGCCGGGCGTTGAATTGTTATTTAATTGAAATTGAAATGAACTTAGGGCTGATGGAGTACCAAGTTGTTGAGGATATAAATTTTGCTGAAGTGTTTGATAATACTGCTGAGCCGAAGTGCTTCCGGTTCCCAAAATAACAAAATTAATAGTTACGGTTCTTCCGCTATAAAAATCTCGCCCAGAGTATGACCCATCGGTGTAACCGCGAACATCGTCTTGAACGCGAATATCGGGTGTAGTTAAAAGACCATCAACGCTTTCTACTGGGTAGCTTGTTCCCGCGCCAAAAATCCACCCATTAAAAGCAAATTGATAAGGGCTTAAACTTGATACAGGACTTCCCATTATTTCACCTTTGAGTTTCCGACTTTAATGGATTTAATTGTAGCCTGTGTTCCATCAATTTGAACTTGAACATTTAATCCAGTTGAAGTGCTGTAATCAACTATTCCTTTTTTGGCTTTTGATACAGATACCTTGCCGCCAGCCTTTTTTTCTGCGGCGGTAATCATAGCCATTATGGAAGCCAAACTGCCAGTTTTACCTTGTAAAGTTGCAAGATAAGAAGGGGAAAGATAATTTTTTTCCGTAGCGGGAGCGCTAGTAGTTCCCGAACCAAAAATAAAATCATGAAGTTGTTGAGCAGCACTAGGGCCATATTGCATTGGAAGGGCGCCGCCGGGATGCGCTTTCATGTAAGCAATTTGAGCGGGAGTTAAGGCTGGTTGCTTAGTTTTGCTTGGAAATAAAATTTCTTTAACAGAAGTTACCGCAAGAAAAAAGGTTCCAAACTTGCTTAATATATCTGCAATCGATCCAAGAATTGATCCAAACAAACCACCAATGGTTTTTAACGCGCCTATGGCAACGGCATCTTGTTTAAAAGCAGCAAAAAATTCTTCAATGGGGGCATATACTTTGGAAGCATCGCCTTTAATTTCCTTAAAAACCCCACCTAATTTTTTGATCCAGTTATAGAATTGAACAACTTTATTGATGGCAAACAACCCAGCAAGACCCAAGGCGATATCTTTAATTATGCCTTCATTGTTTTTTAAGTCATTGCCCCATTTTTTTAACTTATCATCTTTAAGTAACCAAGTAGAAAACTTGTTAAGATTATCAAGTAGCGGGCCGCCAATTTGTTCTGAAAGAAGCTTGAGGTTAGCCTGTAATACTTTCCAAGGTTGATCTTTAGCCGATTGAGCAGCAGCATTTTTGGTTCTGACTTCAATCGCTTGTAAGATTTCAGCATAGGTGGCGCCTTTTGGAATTGTTTTTCCAAGCGCAATACCTAAAGTCTGCAAACCTCTAGATTGACCCAAAGCGGCTCTGGCTACTGTATCGGAGGCCTGTGCCAATGTTTCATTTTGAAAAGCAGCAAGATCCGCAACAACACCCATAGACTTAAGTGCCATTGCTGGATCACGAGTTGCGGCAGTTAATTGCGCCAAAGATTGCATGGTATCTTCGCTGCCAAAAGTTAAATTAGCCATTTTTTGAACCATTTGTTCAACGGCTGGTTGAGCGGCTTTGTAACTTACCCCAGTATCTTCAATAGCGGTTTTTAATTTAGCCTGTGCTGCTCGAACGCTGATAGCAGCCTTAACACTTTCATATCCAACGCCAGCAAATACTGCGCCAATGCCAAGCAATGCTCTTCCAGCAACTTTTGAGATTGTTTGCATCTGACCAAACTTGCCGCCGACCACATCAGTCTTAAGGGCTAGTTTATCTAATTCAGCATTAAGGGTTTGAAAACTTGCAATCGCTTGCCCTGCCTTGGCTTCAACTACAAAGAATATGGGAAAATCAGCAACGCTTGCCATAGTTATCCTTCCTTACGCTAGGTGTTTTTCAATAATTGCCAAAGATTCAGATTGAAACTTTGCAAAGGCTGGAGCCATATAAGGGAACTTGAGATTATTAGGCCAGTTACCCCCGCCAAGTTCTAATCTGCGCGAATAAATCATTTGTGGGCCAACCTCGGCGTAATAATGAGCAAATCCTATGGTTACTGGATCACCAGCGATAGATCGGCGCAAATTACCAGTACGGTTTTTTGGAGGTTTTCCAGCCTCGGCTTTTTCGCCGGGTCTGCGATATCCCTTGATTTCTTCTTTGGCTAATTGAATTAAACGAGCCATCATTTCATCACGGGCTTTTTTGGTTCCCTCATCAACTTGAACCATTTTTTTATCTACAAATTTAATTGCTTCCCTGATGTTGCTCGTTATCACGCTGAACCTCTTTCACTAAACCAGCAATAGCCAATACCCAATCCAGCATTTGCGCTGGTTGGTTGTTAGTTTCTTCTATTGTCCAGCCGAATTCTTTAGCACAAAAGTAATAAAGAAATTCTTGGTCGGGGTAAATTAAAGAATCATCACGCCTTTTACCTTCTAGCACCCACCTTAATCGTTGGAGTTTACGAAAGGGCTATCGGGGTTCGATTCTGATTCTGGTGTAGATGTAAAGGCTAAATTAAGTTCTTTTTGTGCTTCTCCCGCTTCAACAACTAAAGCATCATAATCAGCCAACGAAAGTTCGCCTAGCGAGCCAGAAGATAACGATGGAATCAAAAGATCAAATGACCATGATTCAATAATCATAGAAATAACGGCGCTCATAATAGATTCGGTTTGAGCGTAAGCGTTATCGCCATTAATTGCAGAAAGAGCCTTAACGCGATCTTTATGCTTTAAAGTTTTTGGATCACGAATTACGGCAGTTGCGCCACTTGGGAGAGTAATAGTTTTAGACATTGGTTTCCTTCCAACTTGCCTTCGCAATTATAGCCCGACTAGGAGAGGGGAAGGCGGCCTCTCCTAGCGGGATTCTATCGGTTACTGGAATGTTCCGCTTGGTAGAGCGTTCTGAAGCGTGAACTTAACAGGTGAGTAGCCAGCAGTCGCGCCAACATCTGTTGTGTTTCCAAGACCTTCGATATCTACGGTCACTTCAACATAATCAGCGTTACGCTCAATCGCGCCAGTTACATAAGCACCCTTTGAGATGGTGAACTGAACCTGAGTCGCGGTTGCGCCTGTGCCTGTTGAAAAATTGAAGGTAAGGGCTGGTTGAGTATTTGTGATATAGCGGGTAAGTTCGGTGTCATCCTGCATAACAAAAGTAATTTTGCCCTTAGCAGTTAAAGCACCAAGAAACACTTGATATGGGGCTTGGGTGCTAGAAAGAGCAAAGATAGCCTCTGATTTGCGAGAAAGATCAAGGGTTCCTGTGCGGGTATAACCAACAGAAGAACCACCGATGCTAACAGTTCCAGTCCATACCTGAGTAGGAAGAACTGTTGAGAACGATGGAGCTGGAGCAGAAGTTGTAACTGATGGGAAGCCCATAGCCTTAACTGTGTATTCCAACATTCCGTCAGCGTTGAAAGTTAAACCAAGATCGGTGATCTGAACGCCCGGATATTGACGAGTGTTGGCTGCGTAGAAGTCTGTGATGGTAAGAGCCTTTGGCTGAGCATCTCCTGAACCACCTACGGCGTTCTTAACCGCAATAGCGTGGGTGTAAGGGGCTGATGAACCTGTTGTGGTTACATCGCCAAGTACGCCAGCAATCCAGTAGCCAATAGTGTCTGCAAAGACTGGGCCTCCAAAATCAACGGTTGTGTGCCTTCTGCCCTGCACATATTGGTAGTTTTCGATCATGCTGCCTCGCAAGCCTGTATCGTAGAGAGGCGCAATCACATCTACTGGCTTGAATGTGTTCATGGTAACTGGCACAAAATTTGTAGCCGTTACGGGTGTTCCTTTTGTCGTTTCTAGGGCAACGCCTAAATACGACTTAACGGATGGTTGTGCTAGTGCCATTATTCATCTCCTACTGTTGGCTTGGACTTGGTGGGCTTTGATGAAACATTTGCTGCGCTGAAATCTTCAGGCGCTTCAAAGGTGTCACCGGGTTGAACTGTTACTGCGATACTTGGAAAAACTCGCTCATCTGAGCCGTTGTAAGTGAACTGCATGATTTCTCCTATGCGTTAATCATTTGGGTAACATCGAATCTCACAACTGCCCAAGTTTCGGTAGCAGTACCGTTACTAGACATTGGCTCGCCGTAAGAAGTTTTAATGACTGGCTCTGCTGCTTGCCATACAAGTACGCCTGACTTATCGCCAAATTGGTGATCTGAGCGAAGGCGGTTCTTGAGGTTGTCTATCACTCGGTCAAAGTCAGCCATAGCATCCTCGGCATCATTTTCTAGCGAATGATGAAAGAGCTGAATTGCTACTGAGTAATCAACCTTCTTGATGCCAGTAGCCACACCTGCTGAGGTATAGCCACCCAAGCCGATACGAGTTTCGGTTTCTGACTCAATAAAGACTACGGCAGCGCAACGGCTTCTTTGAGAAGGTAAGGCATTAACCTCAAAGTTAATACGCTTAGGAAACGAGGTAAAGACCTGATTGATGCCATCTACCTGTGGAGGCTTGATAAAGGTAGCAATAGTATCTCGGGCTTCTTTGCGACCTACTGCCATTATCTGACCCTACGATAAGGGGTAAGAAGTTCTTTAGCGAGCGCAATATCTTCGCCCATTTTATCCTTGCCCGCAACAGTTTGACCTGCGGTATTTGAGATCGCCATAGTCATTGAGGAATCGCCACGAACCTTGAGCATTGCGGTAGTCACCAAGATCGCTGCTTCTTTGACGGCTGGCGGTAGTGCTGAGATTGAAACGCCGGTTCCGTGTGAGTAAGCCAAAGGCGAGGCAAGGGCTACTGTGGAATTGCCGTAGGTGTGGTTGCTGGCGATTGTGACTAACTCTGAGTTGAAGCCGTCATAGATTTGTAGGCTTGAATTAGCGATGATACCTGTTGGATCTGCGACTATCAGGGTGGATTGCCCTGCGGTGGCGCTTGTAATGGTCGTATTGGCGTATCCAGCAACATACTGAAGATTAACAAACAACTCACGGCGAGGAGTCATTGGCAAGCCGAATTGAAGTGGGCCTTGGGTGGTGTAGTTAAAGCTGAGATTGCCAATCGGCATAATGATTTGAGAATCCTCAATCCACGCAACGGATGGATCAACGATTGGGTTCATCTGAGAAGTAGGGTTGCCGTAACTGAAAGCAATAACGGCAAGAATAGGGTTGTAGCGTGGGTGGATACGCAGGGTTCCATCGCTACTCAAGCGACCACGCATATTCTCGGTTTCGGTTGTAGCCGCGAGAACCTGATTGCAATATGTGTCAATCCACGATGAGGCGCGGGCGATCACATTAGAGAGTTCGGCATCCTGCACATCGGGGTCTTGAGAGTTGAATACAAGGTTATCAATATCAATAGCGGTAGGGGCGTTCTTGAACTCAGCAAGGGTCAGGTAAGGGGTGGAGAACTTATGTGTTGTGTTGGTATAAGCATTAGCCATTTATTTCTCCGCACTTTGAGCATTTCTTGAAGAATGAACCGAACCCGCAGGCTTTACAAGGAAAACCTACTGCCGAACTATTAGCGATTACGCCGCTTGCGCTCGCTACGCCTAAGCCTTCTGCCTTGAGTTTCTTGACCAGTTTAGGATCGTTGATATGGAGCAATCCATCTTTACCAACAAACTTGCTTTTCTTGCCATTGGGCGTATTGATTGAAACGCTGGTCATACCCTTTGGTGGAATCATCTTTGTCATTGTTTGCCTCCTTTTATGAGAGAGAGCGCACCTTGCGATGCGCTCTCAATCGTTGTGATACTAAGCAGCCTTGATACCGGAAACTGCACCTGACCATGTTGGGCCATATGCAACGAATGTTCCACGGAAGTAGGTTGATGCTTCGTTCTGCAACTGGATCTTAGGCCAGTTGAGGTATGTGTAATCCTGCACATTCACCGCAGCCCAGAGATTTGAAACCTCTGAGTTCTCGAATGGAAGGACATAAGAAAGGATTGGAGCAACGCCCTGTGGAAGGTATGGGTGAACTGTGAGATCCACGAGCTTACCTGTAACTTCGTTGTGGAGTGCATCAATCGTTGCGCCACCGACATAAGAGCCGGTTTCGCTCTGAGTGAGGTTCAAACGGTATGCAGATGTTGAGCCAGCAGACTTGATTGCATCTGAGAGCTGCTTACGATCTGAACCGTTCATGAAAATCTCATCAGGGTTAGCGAGGTTGTTAGCGTACATTGCAGCAAAAGCAGTCTGGAACTCTACGCCAGGGTTGCTTGTTGAGAATGTGCTATTGATGTTGTTGTTGTAACCTGACTGTGCGCCAAGAACATAAGCCAAGATTCCGTCATAACCTGCTGAGTAAGCAGATGTGTCGGCAGCGTGGTTTGAAGCAACATCGCCTGTTGTAGCAAGAACGCCCTGAAGGGTGAACTTGAGGGTAGCGGTGCGACCCTGATAGAACTTAGCAGTATCAGCAGGCTCAGAAGCGCCTACGCCTGAGAATACCTTGTATCCGAGAGCGCCAGCGATTGCAGTTGAAACAACTACATCAATAACCTGAGTTGATCCATCTGGAGTTGCAGAAGCAACTGAAGAAACAACTGAGTCACCGAATGAACCAGCATCAGAAGTAGCCTTGACCCATACCTTTGTACCAGCAGAGATTGGAGTCTCACCTGTGACGGCAGTACGAGCAGTAGCGGTGATTGTTGGAGCAGCAAGTGCGCCTGAGAATCCGTTACCAGCAGTTCCGCGACCCATCAAAAGCATACGCTCTTCAGCGAGCATTGTTGAGTAGAGGAGTGAGCGAGCAGAAGTCGCAATGAGATCCTGGTATCCAAGACCTGAATACTGAGCATCAAATGTTACATCATCGCTCAAGCCGAATGAGCTATAAGCGAAGATTTTATCGTCAGCAGTATAGGAAATCTTTGGGCCACGGTTGAGGTATAGAGGGTTAGCAGAACCATTAACTGCAAAGTTGTTCTGTGTAGTTTCTGTGATACCTGGGTGGATGTTTGATGTACCTGTGATCGCGTTAGTGAATCCTGTGATTCTCTTGATGCGGTGTGCAGTACCGACACCCTTTGTACGAGGGAGCTTGTTACGAAGTGGTGTTGGAACTGGTACGAGGTACTTAGCAGGTGCTTCGAGGTCGAAGGCTGCGAAGGATGAGTTAAGTGGTGATGTAAGGCTGATATCCTTGGCAATGTCAGCAGTTGATTCTGCGAGAGCATTGTTAAGAGCAGCAACTCCATCGGCTGAGAGTGACTTGTTAGCAAAAGCCTGTGGAAGTCCTGCATCCACCTTCTGCTTGAACATTGGGTCAAGGTTTGGCGCTGCTACTGCTGACTTAAGAGCAGTTTCAAACGCCTCGTTCTTGGCAGCCAAGTCCTTTGGCGATGTTTCGCCAAACATTTCTTGTGCGTTAGGCATTATTTTCCTTTTCGTTTAGAGTGTTAGCTTGTCGATACCGGCGGCTTTTAGTGCTTCGTTAGCCATTTCGATGTATCCACGAGCAAGCATTGGATCAGTTGAGGCATCTGCCTTAGCCTTGAATTGCAAAGCCTTGGTGATATTCTCATTCTGAGTATCTGGTGATTGCTTTGTTGCGGTGCGCTTTGGCCCACCTGCAACGGTTTTTTCTAGTGCCGTTGCTAGTTCGGTTTCAAGACTCAAAGCCTTCTCTACTGCTGACTCTTTTTCAGCAACTAGAGCGACTTTCTCTGCTTCAAACTTTTCCATAGCACTCTTAACGGCTTCTGCGACAAGGGCTTTTAGACCCTCATCCTCTGAGGTTTCACCCTCAGAAACTTCTGGTGTCTGCTCTGTGATTGCCTCTGCGATTGCAGCGGTTACATCAACAGTTGCATCTGCTTCAGCAGACTTTTCTGCGCCAAGATCAATCATCTCGGCAGTAGTTACATCTGTACGACCATGTGCTTCGCCCGGTGTATCGCAACCGCACTCAAGGCACTTGCCAGTAGCAGACTTTTCCTTCATAGCATCTGTGTGACCAGCACACATCTTTGAGTCGCAACCCTTACAGGACTTGCAACCAGCGCAATCGCAACCTGCGGTTGAATCGGCTTCCTTTACTGTTTCTGCCTCGGCAGAGAGTTCAATGTCTGACATAGGTGCTGCTTCTCCTTCTTGAACTTCGCCTTGATACCAAGCAATAAGATGGTTAGCGACTTCAACGAGTTGGTTTAGGGAATAACTCTCATCTGCGCCTTCGCCCATTTCTGAGGCTTCAGCAACAATGAGTGCCGCAACTGCGCGGCGAGCGGCATCAAATGCCACTTGGTCAAACTTCACGGTGTCGGTTGTCAAAGACTTAGCCAATTCCGTGATCTGCTTAATTGTTTCCATCTTTGACCCTTTCTCGGTCTTTTTTTGATATTTACCACCGCGAGATTTGTATTCGCGCACAACCCAAGCATTTGCTACGGCTGATGGGTACACATCAAACTTTTCTTTGGCTTCTGCCTTGACTCGGTTATAGAGTTCCTTATCGGCAGGTTCAGATCCTTCGCCACCTTCGTTAATGCTGGCGTAATCGGTTTCTTTCTTTTTAGCAATATCGCTTGGGAGAGGTGCTTTGTATTCGTGCATCTCTTCTACCTGTACGAGGGTGGATTCCCCATCAACTGACTTAGCCAAGATCAACTTAGCGTTAGGGTTGGCAGGGCGATCTACGAGGGAAACCTCAATGATTGATCCATCAATGATTCGACCATTAGCAGCCTTGTTATCGCGCACTACGCGAGGAGCTTTAATGCCTACTGAGAATCCGCGATAAACCTGAGTCTTAACCTTCTTAACTGCCAAAGGATCAACAACATGGACACCAATAATATGCTTGCCGTTCTTGTTTTCATATTCCTTGGCTACTCCCGCCGCGTTAGGGCCGTGCATTTCACGGATATTTCCCCCTGATGTGAACCAATCCGGCATAGCCTTCTCAAGCCATGCAGGGTCGCAAATCTGTTGATCTAGGTCTAGTGAATCATCTGTGGCGTTGCCATAGACCATAAGGGTTCCATCATCATTCTCGTCATACTTGAGAATGGAGGCATAAGCGGTAGTAAAATCGTTCATAATTGCTTTATCCTTTTTTTCGTTTTCCTTGGAAATTCTGTTTGCCCAACTGCGACCAGCATCGCCACCCCATAGGAGCCACGCGATGTAGCCAGCAGAATCCTTGCCCCAACCTTCGCCTTGCTTATCTACTTCGTGACGAGCAAAGTAACTGACCATTCGGTGAATGGTGTCTAGCGATATTGATGCGCCATTTGATAAATCTCTTGCGCGAGCAACGCCTACTTCTGTACCACCGCGACCATGCTTTTCACGAAGTTCTAAGCCTCGCTTAGCATTAGCGCGAACTTCCGCAGGTGGAACAAAACCCTCAGACATTAGTTACCTGCTGACCAAAGGAATGAAACTGAAGTGTTAGCGCCTGAAGCGATAACTGAGATGGTGGTTCCTGATGAGAACTCAACCTGAAGAGTAGCTCCAGCAGCAATGCCGATACCCTGAGTTACGCCTGAAGCGGTAACGGTTCCATCTCCGATATAGATGGTCTTGCTTGAGTCATTGTTGCGGATAACGACCAAAGCTCTACGAACTCCAACTGGGGTTGTAAGTAGTGTCTGTGCCGTTGTTCCTACTGTGATTGTGCCGTGTTGAAGTGGCGCGATTGAGGTTGCCATTTATTCTCCTAGGTTTGAGGTGTCTGAAATGTAAGGGGCGATATCACACATACAGTTTGGGTGAACCGGCGCATCTCCATTAGGCCAATCGGCATCAATGGAAATAGGGGAAGCATCAAGATTGACTTGGCACTCTTCGCAAGGATCAGCGACTAGCCACTCAACCATCTCAACATTTGAATCTCGGTATTGGGCGAGTTCAGCTTGAACTACTGCGCGACTCATCTCGGTCTGTGCAATAACAAGGGCTTGCTGAGGGTCGTTGATAACTTGATCCACCATTATTGAAACTTCTTTAGGAGTAATGCCTAACTGTAAAGCATTACCGAGAACAGTTCCAATGCGATCTAACTTTGTATTGCTTACACCATCAATAGTCAATCCTCGACTATCAAGCAATCTTTGCAATCCACCTGAAGGTTGAATCAAAGTTGCTGCGGCTTGGTTGCCGGGCTTCCAAGTATCCCAATTAACTACGCCAACATTGGCAGGTTGAACTGCTTTCTTGAGGCTTCTGTTAATCATTACCTTGGCTGCGGTATCACCAAGAACCCAACCATCTGCATAGATCGGTGTAAGCGAAGCAATAAGGGCGGCCTTGTTAGGCGTAATATGGACTTTAGCCCAATCCCTTACTTGCTGATTTGTAACTTCTGTGTGACCGAGGAAGGCATTAAAGAAAGATTCCGTAATGTCATCGGCGTTAAATGCACTTCTAAATCCTTTGCGGATCTGTGTAGCGTGTTTAGCAGATAGGCGCACTAACGCGCCATGCCACTCCATTACAACCCCAAATAGCGTTCGGCGTACCAACGAGCGCCGTCAAGATCCCGAGCCTCAACGAACTTGTTGAGAACCTCGGCGTAGGCGTGGTCTAGGTGTTCAAAGTTGAATGGTCGAGTAGCGGTTCCGCGATTGACCCAACGAATGAACTTCTTAACTTCTTCTTGGGCTGGCTCTGCCTTTGGCTCGGCAGGTGCTTCTGTTGCGCTTGGCTCGTTATCTTGAACGCCTGACTCATCAAGTGAGGTTCCTGCGGCAACTATGCCTTCAGGGGTGAACATAAAGACTGACTGACCTGCAACAACAAACGGCATATCAGCTTCAGGTGTATCAACAAGAGGCAATCCGTTGTCATCGCGCCACTCGTTAATAGTCAAGCCGCCTGAACGCTTCTTGAGGTCATCGCGCTTGGCTGATTCTTCGTTGTCTGTGGCATCGCTTGCGGACAAGCGGAACTCAAGCTCGCGTGGCATACCCAACCAACGATAGGAGAGGGCTGAGAGTTGCTGAGAAAGCCACTTAGCAGTTGGTGTAATACCGATTGCTTCTGCGGCTTCTTTCTCGCCCTGCTGATGACCTGAGCCACCAAGACCAGTCTTGGCAGAGAATCCAAGTTCGGTAGGGAGAACGCCAAAGTGTCCGGTGATGGAGGTGATGAGGTAATCATCTAGGCGATCATTGAACTTCTCGGCGTATCCTGCTTCAAACTGCAACTTTCCACCTGGGAGCAACATACGCATACGATTACGCTGCTCAGTCTGACCTGAGAGTTCATCGTTGTAAATATATTCGTAAGCCTGAATCTGCTCAGGGGTAAGGTTGGCTGACTCAGGGAGTTCAAGCCAAGACTTAGGCATAACGCCATCGGTGAACTCGCCCTTGATCCATTGCTGACGGCGAAGGTAGATATCAGCCATTGGAAGAGCGCGCTCAACAGGTGAGTAGCCCCAAATGGAGTTAGCGCGGCGGTTGCGAACAAGGTAAGCAAGTTCATCGCTTGAGAACTCGCCATCTGCCTCTTCATCATCTATTGGTGCGTGGAATTCAGAGCGTGGGAATCCAAAGAGGATCTGTTGGAAGGCAGGGCCGACTGATGGCTCAGGGCGCATACCGCGATCATCAAGGAGTGGCTTAATAGTTGAGCCGTCTAGGATCTGCAATCCGCGAATCTCGCCATTAGCCTTCATCTGAGGCCAAATAGCAAGGGCATCAAGAACATCCATCTCTTCGATTGCCATATTGAGCCAATCAACGAAGGTAAGTCCGTTGGCAGGGTCAGGTGTTTCCCAAAATGCGCGCATACGAGCGATCTCAGGCGCGAACTTAGCGCGAGCCTCAGACATAGCGCGAAGGTGATTACCACCTGATTCGGCAATGATGCGCTCAGTAGCAGAATCCGAAAGAACGATATCCCAGTTAAGTCCGGCAAGCTTAGCCTTGCGAACCTCAATACAACGGCGCAGAATGTCAATCTGATCTGCGGCTACGCGAAGGGTCTTAAATGGTACTAAGCGGTTCTCAAAGAGGTTGATGTTCTGAGCAACCAAAAATTCATAACGGCGTGGATCAGCGCGGTTTGTGCGTGGGTTGAGTGGGTTGATCGCGTTTGGATAAAGCGGAACGGCAGCAGGGAATGGTGCGCTACCAAGAATAGGGTTGCGATACATAGGGTCAGCGTTGTAGTGCTGAGTATCGGTGCTGGTAATTGCGTTCACATTGACTGGAGATGCTGAAGGCGCAAGCGTTGGCGCTTTAGTAATCTGCTCCGCTACTTTAGCGGCTAGGCGATCTAACAAGCCCATCTATTCTCCTTTATTAGCGTACCCAAATCATACCTACATCGGCAGTTGGTCTAAGTTCGTTTCTTTTCCAGCCATCTGTTTCCCAGGCTTTAGCGTGTGCATCTCGCCAAGCCCATAAATCTTGATCTATGTCGTACCACTTATCAGGCTGATCTAAGTGCGGTTCTATGAACTGCGGTGCTATCTCGGTGTAGCCAAGAGCGCGCAGATAGTCTAACTGCTTTTGGTGTTCGTCTATCGTTGCCTTAGTCCACTCAAAGGTAAGCATCTTGTATTTACAGATCATGCCTTTGAATACCGACCACTCAGCGCCTTCAACATCTATCTTGATGAGATCAGGCTCGCCGTATATCTTGGCGAGGGTGTCTATCGTGATCGTATTGGCGTGGGTAGTCCAAAAGGGTTTGCCGGCATAGGGCATTGTGTCCGAGGTAAGCCACTCTTTATTGAGGGTGCTTAGGCCATCTTCTTGTGCCTCGTAGAACTCCACGCGCTCGTTATCTTTATCAGATGCGGCGAACTTGAGTGGGGTCACGCGAGGGTTGTAGATAAAGTTCTTGACTAGCTCTGCATAAATCCGTGAAGGTTCTAGGGCTACTACATCGTAGCCAAGAGCGAGCGCAACAACCGTAGCATCGCCACGATTAGCGCCGATATCAAAGAATAACGGCAAGGTTTGCCTCTATCGCTTGGCGGTACTCATCGCTGATTTCCATAGAAAGCAACTCATTGAAGATTCTGATGGATTCATCTCTGCGACCTAGCCACCAACCTGCAACGGCTTCTTCAAAATCTAAGGCGTATTCCACATAGCCAACATCTGTCGGAAGTGGGTTGTATCCAAAGTCATCGCCTGAAACATTTTGACCAATTCGAGCATAAACCCAAGCCTCGCGCCAGTTACCTTGGCGTTCGTGGAACTGCGACAAAAGGAAGAATCCCTCTGGGCGATCAGGGTCATAGCCGATTGCTTGCATGAGGCAATTAGCAACCGTTGTTAGGCGGTCTGTCTGCTCGTTAAAACATTTGGCAAGTTTAAGCAGCGAGGTATAAACATAAACATCGCCCCACTCTTTGCCATACTCGGCGGTGCGTAGATAGAAAGAAACTGCGCTCGCTATCTGATCTGCCTTCTCGTACTCAACCGCAACCTCAAAGTTTAACTGTGGGTTGAAAGGGTCTTTAGATAGTGCATAGATAAGTTCATCAAGCATCAAGCGCCTCCGCTATTAGATCCTCAATAATAACGCGCGGCGTTACTAATACAAATGCGGCGTTATCTGCAACGGCAAAGCTAATCAGCAAGTCACCTTGGTATTCAGCAATCCCTACGCAGAACTCGATCCTGAAATCTAGGAACGAGAATTCTTTGGATAGTCCAACAAGGTTTAACTGATCGTCATATACGCAGAGCCTATGGCGGTATATGCCATCCTTCTGATTGAGGTAGTTCTTAAAGAGATCAACCTCATGCGTTATAGAGATGTAACAGTTGCCCCATCGTATGAGTTGAGAGCCGCCGCGCTGATCTTTAGCGGGCTGGATTCCTTGGCGAACGCTAACCTGCTTGGTCTGTGTTCCATCAAACTCGACAACTTCAACAGGGCTAGACCACTTAACAAAGTGATAAGGGCGATCAAGTACCGGCATCCAGTTCTTCTCGCAGTACGAGGCATCGGGAACAGGTGCAGGGATTCGCTTGCGATCAACTTCCTTTGCAACCCAGTTCTCTTTGTCTAGCGCGATCTTGGTCAGTTCCATACGACCCACGCCGTTAGTAGTGGTATCGCGCCGAACGCCTATGAGGTAGTAATCATTCCAATAGACAAGGCGAGCATCCTCTAGGCCGACAAACTCCCAGATAGGTTGATGTAGCTCTAACATCTCAACCTTGGTGCAATCGGTCATTACTAGGTCGCTATTGAGGCGTACTAGGTAATTCTCGGTGACTAGGCGCTGATCCTTTTCAGGATGAAGATAGGCAAGCGGCCCCCATCGTGAAGGATAAAGTTGCTTGTTCTCGCTATGGTAAAGAATGTAATTGACTACCCGAACATTGACGAGGATATCGCCGTCAGGATCAATAAAGACCGAGGGGTTCATTCCCCCAAAGGTATTGGGTATTGCTATGGGTGCTAACTTGCCACCCTGTTCAACCGCCTTTTGAACGAGGTTCATTGGGCTACTCTATCAAGTTCACAAGCGAGCGTGTCTTGTCCTGTGAGAGTTGCGTATAGACCTGAGTAGTGGCTACTGAGGAGTGGCGCATTAAATCTCTAACGGCTAGGAGATCGCCACCGGACTTCTCTAGCATCGTAGTTGCAAAGTAATGCCGTAAAGAGTGAAAGTGCTTGGCGTTCGGGCCGAGGATTCGGCGCATCTCGTCTGCCGCCTTCTTGGAGAAGCCATTAGGGTCAATAACCCATAGTCTGCCAAGAGTGCCGTGAGATTGGATCATCTCGGCAACTCTCTTGGCTACTGGAACGATCAGATCGGTCTTGCCTTTGCCAACTACTCGTAAGGAATAGCCGCCGTTATCTTCAATCAGATCAGCGCCTTCGATCTTGGCTACTTCGTGCGCGCGTAGTCCGACTAAGCCGCCGAGTATGAACCAATCCTTGTAAGGTTGCTTAGCCTCAGCCATCAACTTATCAAATTCAGCCTGGGTAACAGGCTTGGGTACGCCACGACCTGATTTAACCTTTGGCAGATCCTCTGCGGCGTTATTGCCGTTGATGAGGTTCATCTTGTTGAGGTGCTTGTAAATCGAGCGTAGGCGCGAAACATAGTTTGCCTTGGTGGATTGCTTGGTAGCCGATAGGACTACCTTCTCAAGGTCTTGAACAGTAGCGAGCGCAGGGTGAACGCCTATGCGCCGGATAATCTGCCAATCGGTACGGATCACATAGGGGCTAAACCCCGAGGTGTCGTAACGGTTCTTTAGTTGCCGGTATATCTCGTCAAGAGGTACTAGCTCAGTATCTCCCATAGATAAACCCAACTGCGATCCCACATATAAATCCTAATAGAGCTAATCCCATACAAGTAGGGTAACAGGTCTTAACTCTCTGTGGAGTTAGCCAAAGATGGAATAAAACTTTGCTGGCTCTGGCTCTTTGGCAATATAGCCGTCATCCGTTTTCTTCAACTGAAATTCCCAACCAGCATCAACTTTGTCGCCTGATAGAACTTCGGTTGGGAAATAGATTGTGGTTTTGCCAATTTGAATTGGTGTGTGATTGTCCATGCCCCCACCTTACACCCTACGCAGTAGGCGTTTGAAGGCTGGCTAGATAAGCCTGATAGTCGCTATTGGCAGGGTCGGTTGGAATTGTTGCTCCATCCGAACGCCGAATATATGCCCAACCTGTATCAGAAATTTCTTCTGTATATGTGTAATCATTCATTATAGTTCCGCCGTTGCTGTCCATTGAACTGAAAGCCAAGTTGATGAAGTTGTATCAGAACTATACAAAGTGCAACCAGAACTTCCTATTGCATTTGCTGCACCTGTTTTTCCGTTTCCATTTCTTGAAACAACTCCCGAAGTTCCCGCTTCGTCATAAGTCAAAACAGTAGGAGCGGTTCTCATTACAACAGGAAAAGTGCAGTGCAAAGATAACTTACTAGTTGATGCGGTTCCGTAATCCATTGCCCAACTGTTTATATAAGTTGCCGTTCCTGGAACAACTGATAAATCATAAGACTTGCAAAAATACCGTTGGCACAAGGCTAACTCGCCTTGGAGTGTGTTGCTGGCGGTAGTGAATGGAGTGGCTACTGAGCCAGCCTCAAGTTGAACGCCCCAAAGGTCAAAAGTGTTGGCGCTATTACTAGCAGAAGTTCCAAAGATTGCGTTTCTTGCTGCTCCTGCTTGAAGCACGAAATAAACTGTGAGCATATCGGAAGTTCCGATTGTTTGCCCACTTATTGAAGGAATTGCAAAAGTAACGGAATATCTTGTCCAAGAAGTGCCACCAGATAAAGTGACTGTCTTTCCTGTAAAAGTTCCAGATGAACCACCAGAGCCAAAGTTTTGATTGATAGAAACACCGATGTTTGGCGTACCAGATGCAGTCTTGCACCAAAAGGAAACTGTTGCAGTCTGATTGGCTAAAGTTCTAACGCCTTCAACATTGAACTGCAAAGCAAAACTGTCGTTTGTAGTTGTTCCGATACCTGTAAGTGCAGCGCGATAAAATTGCTTTGCTTCATAACCAGCAACGGGGGCAGTTCCAGCCGTAAATGGTTGCGCACTTATGGTTGCAGTTCCGCTAGTCCAATAGTGCTGCCATTGGTCTAAGGTGTAGCCAAAACCGTATGTCACGCCAGTTGAGGTGATATTTCTCTGATTGATGGCGCAATCACCATTGATAATCTTGTTCTTGCCAGCCAAGAACGGAGCTACTACGCCACCGCTTGACTGCTCTACCGTACTTGTAAGTTGTGCGCGTGACATTATGCACCTGCCTGTGGTGTTGAAGAGTTGGATGGGAGTGTGGCTAGATAAGCCTGATAGTCAGAATTGGCAGGATTTGTAGGAACCCACGCACCATCTGAACGAAGGATTGCATCAGTACGAGGCTGGCCTTCTGAGTCGTTAGGAATTGTGTAGGTATATTCGTTCATTATAACTCCGCACTCGCTATCCATTGGAAGGACAATTCTGTGGCAGAAGTAGCATCAGAGGTATTTACCTGAGCCTTTGAATCTCCAATAGCCACGACATTTGCCGCCTTGCCGTTTCCGCCTTTATAGACCTTATTAGCGGTTCCTGCCAAGTCATAAGCAGTAACGCTTGGTGTCGTTCTCATAGTTACTGGGAACCGAATAGTAGTTCCTAAGGTTCCAGTTGTTGCAGTTCCGATAATCAAATCTTCTGCGTTTGTACTAGTAGCCGTTGCTGGAGCAGTTCCCTGCAAGTAACTCATACTGAAATATCGTTGCGCCGCCGCTAACTCCCCCTGGAGTGTTCCGCCAGCGCGGGAGAAGGCAGTTGCTACTGAGCCTAGTTCAAATTGAACACCTGATAAGTAAAGATTGACCCCGTTTGCAATAGTAGCAGTTGAATTGATGGTAACAATTATAGATTTAGCCGTTGAAGGAATTGCAAATTGACCAGTAATGCGATTAAAAGCACCTGAAACTCCAGTCGTTCCAGTTACTCCTGCTAAATATGTCCAACTACCAGAATTAGGATTATCAACCGCCGTTGACCATCCGACATTGTATGTAATGCCCGTAGCAACAGACCCCGAAAGATATGCTGAAAGCGTTATTGTTTGACCAGCAAAAGCGATGGCATTAGCGGTTTCTATTACTTGGCTGATGTAGGGAGTAGTGCTAGCGGTTGCAGCGACTTTCATTGAGTAACGCAATCCAGCAGGTACAACAGTTGATTCTTGGCTAAGAGTGTAATTTACTCCACCCATAACCCATCTATCAGCAGTATAAATTGTTGATGAAACTGAGAAAGATGTTCCTCTTTGCCAGATATCCATGCCGCCATTTATTAGGATGTTTTTGCCTGCCGCTAGTGCTGGCCCTGCCCACGATACGCCTGTGCTGGCAGAAGAGTTTGCAACGAGTGTTGTGCCGTCAGCTCCTACCGCCTGATTGGTGTATGTGCCGGATCCTGTACCTACGATCAAGTCACCTTTAGCGGTGATCTGAGTAGATTGGATAGCGTTGGCGATGTTAAAGGCGTTGTGCGAGATAACTGTGGCGATATCGCTAGCAACTAGAGCAGTTAGCCCTGTGATCGAAGTACCTGTGGTTGCGGTGTAGTCCACTCCGCGCTCTAGGAGTACGCCGTTGATGAATACCTGCTCAGCACCAACTACATAGCTCAGAGTTGTTGAGAATCCGTCTGTGCCTGAAAGGGTTGTTTCGCCACCTGTTGCGGTGTAGCGCCATTGCTGCATAACAACGGCAGGTGTAGTTCCCTGAAGTCCTTGTGTTCCAAGAAGTCCTTGGGTTCCCTGAATGCCTTGAAGTCCGGTTGTACCCTGGCTACCAGTTGATCCAGTAGTTCCCTGGGTTCCAGTCGTTCCCTGTGATCCAGTAGTACCTGTTGTACCTTGCGAGCCATTGGTTCCGTTAGTGCCAGTTGCACCTTGAGTACCAAGCGTTCCCTGAGAGCCTGTGAAGCCTTGGGTTCCTGTTAATCCTTGTGTTCCAGTCGCACCCTGAGATCCAGTTAGACCTTGAGTACCTGTGGTTCCTTGAGAGCCTGTTGCGCCAGTAGTTCCTTGCGCCCCCGTTGTACCCTGTGCGCCGTTAGTTCCTGATATTCCCTGCGCGCCAGTTGATCCTGTTGCACC
>Ga0208497_1000371_pt1 | contig 22055 bp, 28 predicted proteins | sample CryBogCBE25Aug07_FD_184555 | JGI IMG/M metagenome (GOLD analysis project Ga0208497, IMG submission 184555) | Freshwater microbial communities from Crystal Bog, Wisconsin, USA - CBE25Aug07 (SPAdes) | ecosystem: Environmental > Aquatic > Freshwater > Lake | place: Crystal Bog, Wisconsin, USA...
GTGGCTTAGTACCACCGGCAAAAAACGTGGACCTAAGAAATGGGCATCGGCTGAGGCTAAACACAAGGCCGAAATGCTAGACACAATGTGGCGAGAAAAGCTCAAAGCCATGGGCATAGAGCAAGAAGCTAAACGACGCAAGCGAGCATTATCTGCTCCGCCTCTTACAGTCACAGTCAAAACTCCACCCGGTCGCGAAACAGTTCGTATTGCTAGCCAAGATACAGGCTGGGTCGCTTGTACTACTGCCGCTAATCAAGAATATACTGGTACCAAAGTCAAAGGTATTGGTACTATGCATAAAAGCAACGCAGTTCCTATCTTTTCGGATGAGGAAGCGGTAGAGATAAGTACTATGCGACGCTAAAAGGAGATAAGTTGGCAAAAGACGACATGATTGAAGCAACAGGCATAGTAGACGAAGTTCTACCTAATGCTATGTTTAGAGTAATACTAGAAAATGGACACCGAATTACTGCCACAATCGGAGGCAGACTCAGACAGCATAATATACGCATATTATTAGGTGATAGTGTTAATGTAGAAATGTCTACTTACGACCTAAGCCGTGGGCGTGTAGTATATCGCAATAAATAATAGTATGGACATTCGCCAAACTATAGATCTCGTAGAAGCAAAAGAAAAAGGTAATTTACAACAAATTAAATTACCTTATGCTCGTACAGCACTAAGTCCTGTAATGAGTTCAGCCTTAATTGATCTACACTATGGCAAGTTGTATAAAGGCTATGTTGACCGTTTCAACCAAAGCAAAGGCGATCGTACGTTCAACGAAGCCGGCGCTTACTTACACAGCATATTCTTTAGTCAATTTAAACGTCCCGGAGTTAGTCGCCCGAGTGGACAAATCCTAGATATTATTAATCGGCATCACTCTACCTTTGTGGATTTTAAGAAAAACTTCAAAGAAGAAGCAATGAAGGTACAAGGGTCGGGTTGGATCTACTTGAGTAAAGCAGGCACAATTAAAACTATTCGTAACCACCAAAAGCGTACCGACATAGCACTATTAGTTGATATGTGGGAACATGCTTTCCAAAACGACTATGCTTCAAACAAAGGCAAGTATCTAGACAGTATCTGGCGCATCATTGATTGGGACGCCATTAACCGACGGTTGTAATTTTTCCAAATATAGTATATAATACAATAATGAATAATGTTGACATAGTTATATGTTCTTTGCCCTCTCTATTGATAGACAGGGTACCCGGAGCTCCTGCAATTTTAAAATCGGCAGTTGAAGAAGCTGGTTATACCTGTAAAACAATCGATCTGAGTATAGAATTTTTTATAAATCAATGCAAACAAGATCTAGGATTATACCACACACTATCTAGTATATTTAGACCCGGGGAAACGAGCAACGAACTTGCAAAACAAGCATGTAAAGACTGGGTATCAGAATCCGTTGACCAATTAAAAATTATTAATCCAAGCGTTATCGGTTTAAGTGTTTTTACAAATTTCCAACACAGGGCAACAATTAAATTAGCACAGGCAATACGAGAACACATGCCCAATGTAAAAATTATAGTTGGCGGCATGGGGCTAATTGTTAATGCATCTAGTTTATCATCGGAACCGGGAATTAAAAAAATAGATTTATTAAAACCATTTCCGCAATATCTTACTGAAAAAAAACTTGTTGATGAAGTTATATTACACGGCAATGATTTAACTGACTTAGTTAATGCGCTAGAAAGAATTGTGGGCATTAGTGAAAAAACTAAAAAATTAAATTACAAAGAGGATAAAGTAATTTATAATTCTCCCGTGCCGGATTATTCCGATTATAAATTAAATTATTATCTATGGAGCCAAGGAAAGTCACTTCCGGTAACTGGTAGTAAGGGCTGTGTACGTTCGTGTACTTTTTGTGATATTCCAACTCAATTTGGAAAATTTAAGTATCGCACAGGCAAAAACATTGCAGAAGAAATTATAGAATTAAGTCAAAAATATAATATTAGAAGATTTGAATTTACTGACAGTTTAGTCAATGGCTCCGTTAAATCTTTTAAAGAATGGTTAACTGTATTAGCCGATTATAATGATCAACAATCAGAAGAAAATAAAATATATTGGTTTGGGCAATATATTTGTCGACCACAAAAATTAACACCCTCTGATATATATCCACTAATGAAAAGATCTGGAGTATTAAGTTTAGTAATTGGCTTAGAAAGCGGCAGTAATTATATTTTAAAATCAATGAAAAAACAAGTTGCTGTAGAAGATTATTACGATGAACTAGAGCAATTTCAAAAACACGATATACATTGTCAATTATTGATGTTACCAGGATTTTATAACGAAACATGGGACAGATTTTTAGAAACGCTAGAATGTATTGTAAAATTACAAAAGTATCTAGCAATAGGCACAGTAGATAAACTCAGTGTTGGGACACCGTTATTCATTAACGAACGAATGGAAATCACCCAGATGATTGAGGAAATTGGAATGATCGTTGATCCTTATGATAATCACAATTGGAAAATGAAAAGTGATAGTGAATACGATTACGTTGAACGAGCAAGGCGCAGACTTATTATACAAGTACTAGTAGATAAATTAGGAATTCCACAAAATTATACGGCTGTGTCACAAGTGATAACAATATTAGAAAAATTAACTACGTATAAATCACAACTAGAAGAAAAATTACAGACTCATGAGCACAAATAACGATCCTTATTCATTGGATTTTTTAATCCCCGATCATATATTAGAACTATGCCAACTAGATAAATTTGATTTATCGATACATCTAGTTGCTACAGCAGCAAACAATCAATATCCATTGATACGAGTTAAAATTAATGATAAAATTATATTTGATGAGCAATGTCGGGCAGTAACTGAAATTCATCATCTACTAACATCGAAAGACCCTGTTCAGGTAACCGTAGAATATTATGGAAGAACCGACAAAGATACAGTCGTAGATTCTGAAGGTAATATAGTAGAAAATCAACATTTAGAACTAACAAAAATTGTAGTAAACGATGTCGACATTGTTAAAAATAGCATCATTTATAACTTAGGTAACTATACAAAGAATTTATCGCTGGAACAAATTCAGTATTATTCAGATCACGGCATAGAAACAGGACCTACGCATAGTTTAAGTATGTACGAAAACGGGGTATGGACTTTAAATTTTAAAATGCCAATATTAACACAATTTGCAAAATTTAAAGCATTTGAGGATGATACCGAAAAGTCTTGGGTCGATAACCTCAATTACAAAATTTTTAACACAATAAATATCGTTAGAGACTTAGAAAAGCAAATAAAAACAAATGATCACAATAACTGACTCAGCAGTAGCAAAAATTCAAGACATCCTGTCAGAAGAAAACAACCCTAAACTTAAACTTCGTGTTTTTGTTCAGGGTGGTGGATGCTCGGGCTTTCAATACGGCTTTACCTTAGACGAAGATCAAGCCGAAGATGATTGGGATATTGAATCCAACGGAGTAACAATACTAGTTGATAGTATGAGTGGTGGATACCTACAAGGCGCCGTCATTGACTACAAAGAAACTACAATGGGTAGTAATTTTAGCATTGAAAATCCGCAGGCCGAAACAACTTGCGGATGTGGTTCAAGTTTTAGCCCGTATTAATATACCTATATAACTCCCAACCAAAACTAGCTTTAGCCTTAATGCGATAAATAACGTATATAAGGATTATTAAGCTATGGCCTTTTGGAATTCTACTCAAATAACAAATATTTACACTGGTGCTACGGCCAACGACAGTTCCGGTGACCCAATTCGTGACGCTTTTACTAAGGTCGACGAAAACTTCTCTAACGTTTCTATACAGTTATCACAATTTAATCAAGATTGGACTAATGCCAACATTGAGTTCAATTTAAATGCCAATACTGCTAACATTGGAAATTTATCAATTGGCTCAATTTACGGTAACGTAAATATGTCAGGTACGTTATTACCAATTGGCACAGGTTTTAACTTAGGTACACCGTCAAACCCAATTGGTAACATATATGCAAGTTTCCAAAGTATTAATAATACAGTAACTAATACAAGTACCGCAGGATTATTTTTAATCCACGCAACTGATCCTGTAACAGACATTCAAGACACTGGTATCTTCGGTAACGTTTATAATAACTATGGTTCCAATACTTATGCATTTTTTGGACACCAATATACAACAAATGACTTTATCTATAAAATAACCCCAATTGACGCAACTAAGGGTAACAATATTGTTGTCGGTGGCGTGTATGGTAACGCACAATTTGGTTCTGCATTTTTAAGTAATTCTACCCCAGGTGGAAATACATTAGTGGTTAATGGAAACATTGGTGTTACTGGAACTATGTATACCAACAACGGAATGGTGTTAACAACCAATACACCAGGATTGGTTTCTTATTCAGGGACAACTATTGCCAATGTAGTTATTACTGGTTCAAATACAAGTACTAGTCCTACTACAGGTGCGTTGATATTATCTTATGGCGGGGTTGGTGTAGCTGGCAACGTTAACACCGGCGGTAATGTTGCTGCTGCCGGTCTAGTTGGTCCTCTATACGGTACTGTGATGACTGCTGGACAACCTAACATTACTAGCGTTGGTACCTTAACTAGTCTTAACGTTGGTTCCGTGAGTGCTACCAGCGTTGGCGCAACTACTGTAACTGTTGGTAGTACATTAAGTATGTCAGGTGCTGCCTTAACCGGTCTGAGTACTCTATCGGTTGGCAGTCTCACCACAACTGCAAATACAAATTCGGGCAACGTCATAGCCAGTGGATTCTATTTTGCCAACGGTGCTCCATTTGTATCTAGTAATTATGGCAATACACAAGTGGCAGTATACTTACCTACTAATGCAACCATTTATACGTTGCAGGCCAACGTTGGTGCTTTTGAAATTACAACCAATGCTAACATTGGCGGACAACAACTTGCTATTGCTAGTATTAATGCTAACCTCAGCAGTTATCAAAATACAACCAATGCTAACATTGGCGCTCAGTTTAATAACTTAAACACATTAACAGCCAATGTCGGTGCATTCGAAACTTATTCTAATCTTACTTTTGCTACCAGTGCTACCAGTACCTCACTACAGACACTAAACGCAAACGTTGGCTCTTACCAAAATACAACTAATGCTAACATTGGCGCCCAGTTTAATAACTTTAATACACTAAATGCTAACGTTGGTGCGTACGAAATATGGGCTAATACGTCTATTAACAGTTTAAGAACTAGCGCCAATGCTAATACTGCAGCCTACTTAACACAATTTAATGGTAGTATCTTGCCAAGTGCTAACGTAACATACAACTTAGGTTCAACAACAGCTTGGTGGAATAACATCTATGGTACCGCTATCCACGCACAATACGCCGACTTAGCAGAACGTTATATTGCCGATGCTGACTATACCCCAGGTACTGTGGTTGTATTTGGTGGCAATGAAGAAATTACTGTTACTGAAGAACTCGGTGACGAACGAGTAGCCGGTGCCATATCAACTGAACCAGCCTACTTGATGAATGGTGACTCAACTGGTTTAGCAGTTGCTCTACGTGGTAAAGTTCCAGTTAAATTATTCGGACCAGTGACCAAGGGCGACAGCTTAGTTACACACTATAAAGCTGGATACGCAATCAGTGTTGGCCGTGATCGTACATATGGTCAGGCTGTATTTGCTAAATCTCTCGAAACTAATTTGGATCCAGGCGAAAAAATCGTTATGGCGGTAATTATCTAACATGGCATACCATGCTCCAGAACTTAGCTGGATTACACCCGCAGGCACCATTGCTAACCTAGGCGTCGGCGATCCTCAATCCGTTTCTGTATTAGCAGTAGATACTACAAATAATGGTGCTACACTTACATACCAAATTATTAGTGGTAGTTTGCCAACTGGCATGACTATGTCGAGTGACGGTATAATTTTTGGAACTCCCGAATACAATATACCTAGCAATAATTATTTTACTACTTTAGATTACAATTTTTTAGTACGTGTTAGCACAACAAATTCATTAACCCCAGTGGATAGAGCATTTAATTTAATTTTAACTAATATAGTTAATGCGGATTTTAATTGGATTACTCCTGCTGGCAGTCTCGGAACTGTTGCTAACGGCGACTTTTATCAATTGCCATTGCAGGTCAGTTCTAACCTAATAGGTGACCTAATAACTTTTAAATTTGTATCTGGGGAATTACCCCCGGGTATGCAAATAGTTACCAATGGTTATCTACAAGGTGTTCCAACCTTATCTAGTTCTATTACTACCGGAACGTCTGAGAATTTTAGATTTACTATTAGAGCAACAAATAGCCAAGGACATGTTCGAGATCAAGCATTTAGTCTAAGCATAACCAATGTATATGGCCCAGTTATTGAACCTATTACGACTTATTTAGGCAGTTACTTTGATGGTACATACTATAGTCAACAATTAACAGTAGTTGAACCTAATCCCAATGCAGTAATAACTTGGAGTAATGTTGGTGCATTGCCGTTGGGTATTACTCTAAGCTCCACAGGTTTATTAAGTGGTTATATCCTGCCTGCGACAGAAACCGGATCATTTGGGCCCGCCGGGTTTGACGCTGTATCATATACTGGCCCTATCGTTGGTGCTGGTGAATTTGTTGTAGGAACAGAATACCTTATTGCTACAGTAGGTACAACAGATTTTACATTAATTGGCGCACAAAATAATAATGTAGGTACAGGATTTGTTGCAACTCGCGTTGGCACCGGTAACGGTACTGCATATATTGCCGATCTAATTAGTGTAATAACTAAACAAGACTCTGATATTGGGCCTTACGATTTTAATAATTCAAGTCAAACAATTAGTTATCCATTTACTATTCGTGCGTTTGATGGTGCTAACTACGATCTACAAAACTATATAATTACTGTAATTAGTCGGACAGGGTTTACCGCCGACAATACAAATATTTTTGCCGATAATACATTCTTAACCATTGATGCATCAAATACCTATACGCCTGTATTATTAAATTCTAGTAAAACTTTGCCTACTAGTAGAGCTGGTAGCTATTATGCTTTTAAATTTGACGGATATGACTTCCAAGGCGATCCTATAACTTATAGTCTATCCGATCTTGTTGGCACTTTTGATGCTTATGTGTTTGGGGTAGATGCTGGATTTGACTACGGCGGTACGGGACCGAGTAGTGGTCCAGAGGCACCGCCTACACCTACCACAGTCGGTCGAGGCGGTCTAGGATTTGATAGCGCAGGACTAAGTGGATCAAATAAATTTAATCTACCAGGCTTGGTATTAGATGCACAAACAGGATGGGTATATGGTAAATTGGATAGTCAAAATACTTCTTATCAAATATATAGTTTTGGCATTATAGTTAGTAAAACCAGAAACGGCGTTACATATAGTAGTCGTCCTATCTTCTTTAATCTTCCTGTATTAGGTGACGTAAACAATGTCATTAACTGGATTACTCCAACCGACCTAGGTACCATAGACAATGGTAGTGTAAGTGAAATAGTATTAGAGGCCGCGAGTATCGAAGGTAAACCATTAGTGTACAGTTTAGTTGATGCCGCTGGGATTCCTGTGCGCTTACCGCAAGGCTTAGAATTAATTTCAACTCGCCAAAATAACAAATATTTAGGCCTACTGTCGGGTCGTGTTAGTTTTGAATCATTTAGCATAGATGATTATGCTACTACATTTGATGGTAATAAAATGACCATTGATAAAGTTTATACATTCACTGTTCAGGCTAGCACCGATGATGCTACATTCAATGACGATGGAACTGTAAACACTCCACCAAGTGCTTATGCAATACAAGAATTTAAATTAACATTAAATGTTATTGATGCCGAACCATACGATAATCTTTATTTACAAGCATTACCAGCGTGGGATCAAAGACAAATATTCAACAGCGTTATCTCTAATACTGAGATCTTTGTTCCTGAACTAATTTATCGTCCAACTGATCCATGGTTTGGTGTTACAGATAAAATTGAAATGTTATTCTTAACTGGATTGCAAGCAGACGATCTAAATATTTACGCTAATGCTATCATTGAAAATCATTATACTAAAACGTATAATTTTGGTGATATTAAAACAGCCGCAGTACTAGATAGTAACTATAACGTCAAATACGAAGTAGTATATATAGAAGTTAACGATCCTGAAGAACTAGGTGCAGTAGATGCCAGAGTCGGTCGTCGTGGGCCACCACTGGAACTTAATTTAACTAACACTATTGCTAATCCGTATATTGATGCCTATGGCAATGAGTTTAAGATTGCGTATCCTAATAGTTCTGAGAACATGATTAAAGAACTTATACAAAATATTGGTTATTATGATCAAAGTAGTTTACCGCCGTGGATGACTAGTAATCAGCCTAACCCTAATAATCCTAACAAATTTGATACACCACTTGGGTTTACTCGAGCCGTAGTACTGGCCTATACTATTCCTGGCGCTAGTAAATTGATTGCTTACAGACTACGAAATTCCGGTATTAACTTTAATAACATTGACTTCACAGTTGATAGGTATTCTGTAGACGATGTTTATACCAATAACTTTGATACTGCCAATAAGGTATACAATCTGGGTCGAGAAACAACCTTTGATGCAGAACCAAATATTAATATCGGTAAATTAGTTGCTTCGGCCACTTATGCGGTTACTGTACCATTTGACCAAATAAACGGACGACCTGTTAGTTATATTCAAGCACAAGGCGGTATTGACAAAATAAAATCATTTAAGAATGGCGATACATTAATTTTTGTCAAACAAGAAAACTTTTTAAATCCTGGGCCATACGATGGCTGGGTTGACTACAATGATGCCTATATTGGTGACAACATTATTACTCCTGTGATTGAAGGATATGACTATACCCCTTACGACCAGTATACTATTATACCGGGATATTTAGAAAAGGCAATAGGATCAGCATCTGTTAACCAACGCGGTGGAATTTGGCAAATTAATATCGTTAATAACATTGTATTTTTAACATCTATACTAGAAGTGAACACGAATGAGCGTGTACGTATTATTACTGGCGGAACTTATGGCGGTGCAATTATGTACTACGACCAAATACTAACTATTGGACAAACTGTGCCATATTATAAAGTTTATAAACTTGGTATAAATTCTATAACACATAGAACTACTTTTAACGCCGATACTACTAAATTCTTTAGCAATAGAGATCAGTATTATGAGCCTGGTATTAACGATCACTACTTGAAGTTTCCACAGTATGGTATTTTTAAATAGCTAAATAGTATATAACGGAGTATTTAATTAAATGGCGTCGCTAATAAATCCAGGAAAAATTGATATAACTTACCCAATAGCCGGTCAGGATAATGACACGCAGGGTTTTAGAACCAATTATCAAAATATTAAAAATAACTTTACTGTAGCAGCTAGCGAAATTACTGCTTTACAAAGTAATGTAGAGACCTTGCAAGGTCAGGTATACAATGATGACAGCGTGGCCGCATATTTGCCAACTTATACTGGAAATATTTCATCTAGAACATTAACAGTAACAAGTGCTTTACAATTTGCCAATTTAACTAACACACAAATTACTGCTATTAGCACACCTGCACCTGGTATGACTGTTTACAATTATAATACCGGTAATATTCAGGTATACAACGGTACTAAGTGGGCTAACATTACATTAAGTTAAACAGGATAAAACATGGCATCAAATATTAACCCATACAACATTGACGGAACATTCCCAATTGCTAATCAGGATAATCCTAGTCAAGGATTCCGCGATAATTTTACAAACATTAAAAATAATTTTGTATTTGCTCAGAACGAACTTGACGATTTACAATCTAAGGTACTATTAACTGGCGCACTCAACGGTCAAACTTTAACCAATGACATGGCAGGTACACAGATTCGTCGTCCACAGTTAGCGTCATGGACACAGAGTGCAGTAGATCTAGGAGCTATTGCTGGAGCATCTGTATTGGATTTTAGTTTAGCAAACTTTCAAAAACTTACTTCGGCTGGTCCAATTTCATTGAGTTTTGTTAACTGGCCTGCTAGTGTCGGCGCAGGTGCAGTAGGCTACGGAGTAATGCGAGTTTGGCTTATAATAACTGATATTGCTCATACTGTAACAACACCAACGTCAGTGTCAATTGGTATCACCGATCTAGCCGATTCTATGCCCAATGGCGATGGTACTTATACCATTAAGTTTGATGCTCCTGGAAATTATATATTTGATTTTAGTAGTATTAATAGTGGCGCCGATTATCAAATTTTTGACTTGACACGCAATCGTAGTACATTCCGAGACCCAGATTTATATTTTAATGCCGAAGTAAATTCTACATTTTTGATTGGATACGGCGCAGACGCATTACCAATAGCACTGGCCTTAGAACAAGGCGCAGACAAAGTTAGTGTTCGAGGTAGTTATAATAGTGTTAGTGCTGGTACTGACTACACTGGTAATATAGCGTTGACTCAAGGTGATAATGGCCCAAGTGCGGGATATAGTGTTAGTGGATTGCGCGGTAATCTTGCTATAGGTGAAATTAATTCTATACAAAATAACGATTTTGTCGGATACTACAATGCGCTGACATTTACTGGCGACGGCAACGGCGGAGTTACTCCTAATACTATAGCATCAATTGGTTTCTACGCACGTGGTACCGATCCTGCTAACGGGCTTGGTGGTAATATTACCTTATGGACAACACCAGATGGCACAGGCTCTACACCGTTTGTTGCACAGAAGCAAGCAATTGGTATTGAAAACGACCAAAGTGTTCGATTTTTTGGTAATGTAATTACTGGAAATACATTTGTTCCTACAACATCAACTACTGCAAGCGGTACAGCTGGACAAATTAGTTATGATGCCGACTACATCTATATTTGTATAGCACCAGGAAATTGGAAACGTTCTTCACTTACTACCTGGTAAGAATTACCTAAAAACCACTTGACTCCTTGCGATAATTGCTATATAATTATACAAGGAGTTTTATTTTGGAGATAATATGGGCCACCCCTTAACACCAGATTTAAGTAAGATGCCAATGGACGAGCTTACTAACAAATTCAACGATTTAATGAAACGTATGACTACAGCGTATCGTTGGGGTAACCCAGACATGGTTGGACAGTTACAATTACTCATCCAAGACTACCAAGAAGAAATGTCTAATCGTAGTCGTAAAAGTCTGGAAGAGATGGAATCTAAATCTAAAAACTTTAAAAACATTATTGATATTCAATGAAGTATAACCAGTATGGGCAAGCATACACCACAGAAGACGAACTCTGTGACATGCTTTACCAAAACCCCGATTTAACACTATCTAACTTTTACGTAGAAGATCCTGCGGCATTCAACACCGCAGTAGAACAAACCTATGCTGAGTTCGATAAGTTACAGAAATATCTACCCATTGATTATCGAGAAGAAGTTCCTATAGAATTATTCGATCAGGTACAACAAGCAGAATGGTACATGCCTGTAGAGTATTTAGAGTTTGATATTGCTACACACATATTAAGTCTATGTAAAACTGAAGTAGAACTACAGCGTGTAGGTCAAGAACTACTGTTATATCAAGAACGTAACCTATTTAACTTGCTACGCTACTTAAAATATTTTGTAGATACAATGCGAGCCAATAATATAGTATGGGGTTTAGGTCGTGGATCAAGTACAGCAAGTTATGTATTATATCTATTGGGAGTACATAAAATCAATTCATTGTATTACGATCTTCCGATAGAGGAATTTTTAAAGTAAAAAACCAGTCGATAAATACTGTTACAAGGAGAAGTTAGATGGCAAATGTATATAAAACAAGTCGCGGTAAGATTGTTGATATTGATAAAATTAAACTGGTTAACGAAACTGCAATAGCAGTAGGAAATATGCGAGTAAATGCTCGTGGCGACCAACTTGGTGCTGGTGCAAAAATTACTCAAAGTCGCAACCAAATTATGGATCAAGTATATGCTGTACCTGATGCTGATGCCGGTTATAGTCCTAATGATCCAGCAAATTACGAAGAAAGACAAAATATTATGGCCAATAATGTCAAACAACTAATAGACTTAGCAGATAATCTAACGGTAGATATTATTCCGACTACCAAAACTGCTACTGCTACTACTCCAGCAGCACGCGGTAGTTTAGCGGACAGTATTGCAAAGACAACAACTGTAACTCAAGAACCATTGCCAACTCCGCAACAAAAAACTAAATCTAACGGACCTTCAAGAATTTAATTATGTTTAAACCAATCAAAGTAGATGCGTTACGAGCACTAAATGATCACGTGCTTGTAGCCGACATGAATTTCAAAGAACGTAAACTAAGCAGTGGTATCTATCTATTAAACGATGACGGACGTGGCGCAGGTATTCGTCCACGCTGGGCTCGTGTATATGCCACCGGTCCAGAACAGGAAGATATCACAGTTGGACAATGGATCTTAGTAGCACATGGTCGTTGGACTCGTGGTGTTACTATCGAAGATACTGCGGGCGAAGTTGTTATTCGCCGTATTGATCCAGATGATATCTTATTGGTATCTGATGCAGAACCCGACGCAGACGATACACTATCTGACGCTACCCAAATTGACCGTAAGGATCGTTGGTAATCAATGCCAATGTATGAAACCGAAGTTCGAACACCCAATGGTCCTGTAAAGGATCGGGTGTTTGCCCCAAACGCACAAGAAGCAAAACGTCTACTGGAACAACGTCATGGCCCTAGAAATGTTCCTTATATTCCACACATGATTCCAAGTTAATGGGATTCCAAAAACCTAATTTACACCCAGCTAAATTTTCTATTATGAAAAGTTTGGCAGAAATATCTAGTCCTTATAACGACGGATGGATAAGTTCCTCTTGCAAACAAGAACTATATCAGTTAAAATGTTGGCTAGAAGATGAATATAATAAGTTGCCAACATTTGTCGGGGAAGAAAAATGGGAACAGGAACGAGTAGTAGAAATACTCAAAACAAAGTAAGTAGCAAACCACCGCGCTGTAGTTTATGTAAACAGCCTTATACACCTATGTGCGAATACATGCAGGGACGTTGTCCACATCATCCGGCTATTATCGAAATTGGGTCAGCATCTAAGGTAGTTCGCACACATTTGTCTAATTTAATTAATTTTTTTAAAAGGAAGTAAAATGAATCACAGAAATGTTAGCCTCGTTAAGAGTGCATTACGTATTGCCGCCTGCTATTTTTTAGCATATTATGATTTACAAATTGCCGCAGTATTATTAGCCGTTGCTGAAGTACTGGGTGTAGTTGAGGAATTAGTATAATGCAGGTAAGAGTTGCTGAGAAAATTGGTACATGCGGGTGTGGTCGTAGTCCAACTGGCAACTGTTGTGGCTGGCATGCCTTAACTGAAGAAGCATATAAGGCGACCAAGGATCAATACGAATTAGAAGAATATAAAAAACAAGCTCAAACCCTATGGAGTGATAGTTGTACTGCTCCACGAAAGGAAACAAAATGAAAGAACTCTGGACTGAAACGTATCGCCCTAAAACAGTTGGCGAATATGTCTTTACTGATGTGAATCAACGAGAACAAGTCGATTCATGGATCAAAGGAGGCTCAATTCCGCACTTGTTATTAAGCGGTAGTCCGGGAACAGGTAAGACTACACTTGCTAAAGTTCTTATTAACGAACTTGGCGTTCAAGATTATGATGTATTGCATATCAATGCAAGTCGTGATAACGGTGTAGACTTTATTAAAGAGCGTGTTGAAGGCTTTGTTAGTACTATGCCGTTTGGCCCATTTAAAGTTGTCTTAATGGACGAAGCAGACTACTTGTCACATAGTGCTCAAGCAATCATGCGTGGCCTAATGGAAACATATCAAGAGTCGGCACGTTTTATTCTAACTTGTAATATGCCACGCAAGATTATGCCAGCATTACACAGTCGTTGCAAATCATTTCATATTGACCGACCCGATCAAACAGAATTTACAGCCAGAGCGGCTACAGTATTAGTTACCGAGGGTGTGGAGTTTGACTTAGATACACTAGACAGTTATGTCAAAGCAACATACCCAGATTTGCGTAAGTGTTTAAATTTACTACAACCAAATAGTATCAATAACCGACTTAATCCCCCCGGTGAAAATGACAGGGGTGTTAAAGACTGGAAACTTGAAGCTGTTGCTTATTTTAAAGCAGGTAAGATAAAAGAGGGTCGGCAGGTAGTTTGCCAGCAGGCCACAGTAGAGGACATGGATGATATGTTCCGTTGGATGTACGATAATTTAGACTTATGGAGTAAAACTGCCGAAGGCCAAGACGAGGCAATTATTGCAATTCGCAAAGGTCTAGTTAACGTTCCGTTAGTAGCAGATCAAGAAATTAACATTTCAGCAACACTTATTGAATTAACCACACTATGAAAATCAAAGACATACACTTAATCGCATTTTATGTACAAAAGCCACGTTCCGGAGTCCAAACACAAATAGCCGGATGGAATAAAAATCCCGATAACTTTCAATACGATGAACGCATTGAATTTAGTAAAGGTCTAAGCGGTAAGGATCGTCAATATGCCGGCGTTATTTTAAATCTCAATGAAAAGAAAATCATTTACAATAAGTTTGGCGATGGAAAAACATTTGATGACTTGTTTAAGTATTTCTTAGAAGGCTATCCACAGTATGTTATACAGACAATGGCACAGTTGGATATGGCTTACTTAGAACAGTTTATTCCTAAAGAGGAAGAAGCAGTTGAAGCGACACCGTCTGAGTGATAGCGGTGCTCGAGGTTGGTTTGTAGGAGACTTTCCTGAAGCTATAGTTCGCACAAAGGACTACGAAGTTTGCTACCAAACCAATGTCAAGGGCACCGTCTATCCTAGACACTATCATAAAGAAGTAACCGAGCTACAGTTAATTACCCGTGGTTGTATGGTACTTAATGGTGAAGAATATCGTACTGGTGATATTTGTATAGTAGAACCCGGCGATTGGGCCGAAGGATACTACACCGAAGATACTGATACTGTGGCAGTTAAATGGCCTAGCTTACCACAGGATAAATATTACGTATGAGTATGTTTGATATGTATCGTCCTAAGAAGAAGCGTCCGGTTGATCCGAATGCTCCGCCACGTCCAAATTTGCTCAATCACGAAAAACGTCTCAAAGAAACCACAGTTACAGTAGAGCAAGTTCAACAAGAAAACCGTGAACTACGTAACCGTTTAGAAGCCGTTGAATCAAAATTACTTACCCAAACAAACTACCTAAATACTCTGCACCAATACGTACATAGCAAGTTCAAAAACCGCGGTTGACCATTAATTACCAAAATGCTATAATATAGCATGAATTCGGATAATGGACAGCCAAAATGAAAACTAAAAAATTCCTCGCCCTGCAAGTTGTTGCTACAGCCGTGGCCGCTTACGAGCATAATCTCAAATCCATTATTCGTAACCCCATTACCTTAGATGGTGTGGACTATGTTAGTAACCGCCAACTTATCACGGATTATGTCGAAGGCCGTAGTGGACCATTTGTTGTTAATGACGTACATATCAAACAAGCAGAAGGTATCATTCAGTACCTAGAGCAAACTGTAATCATGCAGAGCTTGAGGAACACCCCAGACCGTTTCTTAAGCCAACTCAGCGCACTACTAGCCAACAAAGAAGTTACCAACAAAGATTTTGGTATTCTTGCATGGGCACCACACTTGGTAGATCAATATCAAAAGAAAGACCATGTACGTGAATTAAGTGCTCGCTACGAGCGTTCAAGTCAATATACAGGTCGTGTTGGTGACAAGATTACCTTTGACTTTACCTTAATTTCTAAGCATTATGTTAAGACGTTAGATTGCTATGCAGTTTATGGTATTACTGAGAACGACAATTTAGTATTTTACTGGGCCAAGAGCTTGGACAAGATTTGTGAAGTTGGTCGTATACAAGGTCGTATCAAAGCTCACAACGAAGATGAATATCACAGTAGTGCAAAAGTCACTACATTAAATTACGTAAAGGTTTTATGAAAGAATCGGTTATATTAGTTGACGCGGACGGCGTACTTTTGAATTGGGAGTATGCGTTTGAAATCTGGTTAGAACAACATGGATTTGAAAAAATACCCGGTGGCGCATTAGACTATGATATTAGTTTACGTTACGGTATCAGCCGCGAGCAAACAAATCGGTTGATTAAGTTATTCAACGAAAGTGCCGCAATAGGTTTCTTACCTCCCTTACGTGATGCTATGTATTACGTAGATAAGTTGCACAAGGAACACGGATACGTATTCCATTGTATTACTAGCGTAAGTATAGACCCCAATTCTATGCGGTTACGTGAAATGAATTTGCATAAGTTATTCGGTGAAACAACGTTTCAAAAGATTGTTTGTTTAGATACAGCGGCTCCCAAGGATGCGGCATTATACCCTTACAGGGACACTGGTTGCTACTGGATTGAGGATAAAGTTGCTAATGCCGAGCTTGGAGCAGACTTGGGTCTTAGCAGTTTACTCATGGAGCATGGTCATAATATGCATCACTATCATGACCATGTACGTACAGTTAAAAACTGGAAAGAAGTTTACGAGTTAATCGTTGGTTAAACCTCCTGGTAGATTTTAAGTATTTCAAGTACCGCGGGGTGGCGCTGTATATCCCGGTGGTCGAATTCTACGCCGGATACATATTTGCACTTTTTGTAGTCTTGGACTAAGTGCTGAAAATTTAGCAATCCGTTATCATCTTCCCTACGGTCAGCTTGACGTGTATCTCCAGTTACAATCATTTTACTATCTTCACCTAATCGCGTGAGTAACATTTTCATCTGACTTGGTGTCGCGTTTTGCATTTCGTCTGCAATAATCCACGAGTTTTTAAATGTTCTACCTCTCATGTAGGCTAGTGGACTAATCTCAATTTGGTTTTCGTCTAGCATACGTGCGATTTCGCTTTGTTTGTAATATTCGCCAATGATGTCAAATATAGGACGGGTCCAGGGAGCCATCTTTTCATTTAAGTCGCCAGGCAAGAACCCGTGCTGTTCATCATCAACTCCGACTGCTGGTCTTGTTACAACTATACGCTCACACAATCCTGCTCTAAACGCTCGAAGGGCCGCCAATACGGCCAACATAGTTTTACCAGTGCCCGCTGGGCCCGTTGCAAAAACTATTAGTTTGCTTGGATCTGTTAAGAGGTCTATATATGTTTCTTGTGTAAGACTCTTGGGCAGTAGTGTTATTGGACGTTGTTGCGGTGTTTTGCGATATGAGTCCATTACTACCGTATTGTTACTTCTAAAACTGTTGCTATTGTTATTACCATTTACTACTAGAGCTTCTGCTCTACGGTTTTGACGTTTAGACAATATGTCCTCCTGATAAACGTTTGTATAGTACCTGTTGATGTACTACACAAATATTTAGGTCTTTTACTCTAGAACAAAAACGGCGTGTTTATAATAATTTAATAAGCATAAGTATTAGACTGATTACAGTTTCTCGTACTTAAATAAACAAAAGTTTAGGTTGACTGTAGATCAATAATCAATTATAATAATCTAATGAACCTTTTACAAAATCCTAAACAGGGGTATTATACTGTTGGCGATAAAATCCATTATATAAAAAGCCAGGCATTGATTGAAGCTACAGAAACGGGACATTTCCCGCAGTGGAATTTTAATAATGAAGTATTTGGCCAAATTGATTGGGTTAAAGAACCCGAAACAGATTTAAAAGAACTATATCGTATACGTGCTCAGCAGTTACGTGACAGGTACGATTGGATTAGAATTGAAGCCAGCGGCGGCGGCGATAGTACCACAGCCGTTTATAGTTTTTTACTTAATGGCATACACATCGACGAAGTTGTATTTAGATATCCAAAAACAGGCGAAAAGAACTTAACTGCTGACCCGTTTAATACTAAACCAGAAAATACACTTAGCGAATACAATTTTGCAGCACAACCATTATTGAAGTGGATTGCTAATAATCACCCCGAGGTTAAAATTACTATACACGACTACAGTGATTATATTTTAAATGAAAACATCGATGAAACATGGGTACTTAAAGGTAAAGATTATTTTCAAATAGCACACGTATTTAAACACGATGCTATTAGTCTTATTGATCATAGACATACTGCCGACACCGGTAAAAGTATATGTGTATTGTTTGGTATTGATAAACCCAAGATGTGTATACGTGATAGTAAGTGGTACTTATACTTTATGGATCTACAGGCCAACCACAGTAATATTATTACCAATGGGTATGATAATATTACTAACGAATATTTTTATTGGACTCCCGATCTACCTGATATTATACATAAGCAGGCACACCTTATTAAAACTTGGTTTAGTCTACCACAAAATAAACATTTACAATATCTGGTTCGTTGGCCTAATAGTAGCATTGCCCATAGAACTGCTTATGAGCAAATGGTTAAACCTTTAATTTACCCAGATTATGATCCGGCCACCTTTCAGACTAGTAAACCTACAAATAGTTTTTATAATGAAATGGATTATTGGTTTGCAGAAAACTTTAAGGACACTACAGTATATCAAGCGCAACAAGCAGGGCAGAAATTACTAGTAGATAAAATTGATCCAAAGTACTTTAACAACGAATTAGGTCGCCCAGTTGGTTTTGTAGGATTTTTAAGTCCTTTTTATTGTTTAGGCGAGGCAGATTATGTAAGTACAGGAATCAACAACTATTCCAAATTTTAGTATAAATAATTATAGCAACGCCAACAACAGTTGACGTCGGATTTAACATTGACGCCTAGGGTAGCGAAACCCTTTTACTAGTGTGTTACACATAGAACGCCGATTCCGTACAGTAGAGTTCTTCTACTAGCCAAAAAATTAAAACTTTTTGACAAAGGAAACAAAATGAAACATATTAAATGGGTATTAGCCCACGAACCAATTGAGCTATTCCTACGTGCAGCTGAAGTATTTGTTGCTGACGTAAATGATCGTGCCCCGGGTAAATTTAACATTGAAGTTATGACCATGAGCGAATACTCAACAAAGTATAACAACGGTATTGAAGTAAGTAAACATGATCTAGTAGATTTAATGGATCAAGGCAAGATTCAAATGAGTCAAACTTATACTATTACACTAGGTAAGATTAATAAAGACTTCTTTGCCTTAGACTTACCTTTCTTGTTTACTGATCATGAACATGCAAGTCGTGTATTTGAGGGTGCTGTCGGTGAACAACTATTAAACAGTTTAGAAGAATCTAAGCGTGTTAAAGGTCTAGCATTTACATATTCGGGTGGCTTCCGTATTATCCCGGGAAATGAGACAGTGGCTTGCATTGAAGATTTACGTGGTATGAAGGTTCGCACAAGTCATAGCCCAGTTGCTATTGATACATTTAAGGCTGTTGGTGCTGATGTAGTACCAATGGAATTAGAAGAACTAACCACCGGTTTAGCGCAAGCTGATGTTACTGTTGGCGAAAGTACATACCCACGTGTGTATGCCCTAGGTCAAGATCGAGTATCTAAGGTTGTTAATCATACTGAACATAGTTTGTTTTTAACTAGTATTCTAGTTGGCACAGATTTTTGGAGTACATTAACCGAAGAAGAACAATCGATTGTTTCTTTGGCAACCAAGACAGCTGCCCGTGCAGAACGTACATTAAGTATTGCCGACATTGCTACTACCCAACAACGCTGTGAAAAGGATGGTATCACTGTGGTTAAAATGAGCAAAACAGAACAAGGTCGTTTTGCCGAAGCCACTCAAGTGGTATACGACAAGTATCAATATTACTTTACCGCAGGGTTAGTATCTAGCATTAAAAATTCTTAATCAAAATGGGCAACTTTGGTTGCCCAATTGATGATTTCAGTATATAATACACTCAAACAATCGGAGAAAGCATGTCAAAATTATTGGCAATTTTATTCGCCGCCTTAACAATTGGCTTGGCGCAAGCAACAGAAGTGGTCACAATTAACTATGCATTTAGTCCAGCAGACTCAATGGCTAACTATAGTCGTACACTAGTTAACGAAGCAAACAAACTACAAGACAAATATACATTTGTATTTGATACCAAGCCGGGCGCTGGCGGAGCAATTGCCGCTATGTGGGGCAAGGCAAATCCCAACAACGGTATTGTAATGACGTCAAGTGCGTTCTTTATTCGTCCTAACTTTTATCCTAACGAAAGTCATGATGTCAATGACTTTAAAGAACTACTGCCGGAGTGTAATGCACCTATTGCAGTTTCTAGTATTAAGTACAAGTCGTGGAAAGAAGTTCCTAAAGACAAACAGATTACCATTGGTGTAAGCGGTCTTGGTGTAACTACACATTTGGTAGCAACCCAGCTACAAAAAAATTATCCCAACCTGACAGTTGTGCCTTTTAAGTCCACCACAGATGCATTGTTGTCTATGGTGAGTGGTAACACAGACTTTTCCATTGGCTTCTTAAGTGAGCCAGAAAACTGGAGTAAAGATACTAGTAAAGTCAAAGTTGTTATCCTTGGTATTACTGGAAGCAAATCAATTCATAATCATCCAACACTAATCAGTGAAGGATTTCCTAAAGTAATTGCAAACTTACATGCTCCGCATCATTTAGTTGTAAATAACAAAGTTCCCAACAACAAGTTTGACGATTATCGAGCAATTTTATTTAAAGCCTCTAAAACAAAATCTGTACAAGACTCTTACGCTGTGGATAGTTGCGACCCACTGAACTCTATATCAGACAGTGAAATTCAGCCTTGGTTTCATATGCAAAATTCTCGGTGGAAACAGCTAACATACGGTGTTAAAATTAACTAAAATCTAGATGTTTTGCAGTTAGGCAATTTAGATAAATAAGTGTACTATGCCGGCTAATATTAGAGACCTACTAAACAACACCAAAGAAATATTCATGACTGATTCAGCAGTAAGTACTTTGCTGGATTTTGAACGAGTATTAGATGAACTTGATTTATATGCGTTTGAGCATTGGAAACAAGGCGAACTTGTAGAAGGTCCTATCTACGAAAAGTACTTTGTAAAATGTACATTTATGTGGCCTTACAAACGAATGCCAAACCCCAAAGGTGCAACACGATTAGCTGAATACGATTGCGATGTTAGTTTTAAGGAAGACTTCTTTGAACATCCGGTTACTGTAAAAACACCCAATGATTTCCAACCCGGGACTAAAGTTCCTAAAATAGTTAAAAGCCCTGTGTGGTTAGTTACTATTATTATGCCCAAGAAGCTAATGCAGGATATTGAGCAAGGCGCACTAGAATTAGAATCTGGTACTGTTGATATGGAAGATATCGATCAAGCATACGAATCGGGTGCTGATAATGATGCGGTTAACCAAGTACAACAAGCTGACGCTCCCGGAGAGGTAATGCCAAATGCGTAACTTATTTGAAGGCCTAGAAACAGGCGACCTGGCACGATTAATTCATCCCGAGTTACATGTTGACGAATTTAAAAGCAAACTTGGCGATGATCAAGATGTTGTTGTATTAAGTTTTAAAGTAGATAGCAAAGAACCCGCCAATGATCTAGTAGCATTTATTGAAAAAGGTTACGAGTGGGTATTGGATGCAGATATTAGTTCTGGCGAAATGGAAGATGGTAGTTACATTGTGTTTGTTGAGCTAGATCGATCCGACGCAACCCCAGATAATATCATGGATCTAATGGATGATCTAATGAGTGTAACTGATCAAGAAATTTCAGATTGGCGTGTTCGCTATTATAAAGCACACAAAGAAACTACACTTAGTTTAGAAGCACTACATGACTTAATTCCTTTGTCTCCAGAAGCCTACGAAAAAGCCTACGGTAACACAGAAATCGACAAGTTAAAAGCCATTGCCGGTGTTAAAGTTACTACAAAAGCACCTAA
>Ga0208497_1000375_pt1 | contig 21966 bp, 14 predicted proteins | sample CryBogCBE25Aug07_FD_184555 | JGI IMG/M metagenome (GOLD analysis project Ga0208497, IMG submission 184555) | Freshwater microbial communities from Crystal Bog, Wisconsin, USA - CBE25Aug07 (SPAdes) | ecosystem: Environmental > Aquatic > Freshwater > Lake | place: Crystal Bog, Wisconsin, USA...
AAAGATTTTCATAGTTAATTGTTCCACAGTGATTCAACTTCGGACTGTGTTTTCCCTCGATAAATGGTGAGAGAATATGAACGTGGAATTCGTATCGATGTGTACGGCAGAGACGCTGCGTGACGCTGCGCTCGCGCTCAAGAATGGACACTTAGTCGCCTTTCCAACAGAGACCGTCTATGGATTAGGCGCCGATGCCGCTAATGCAGATGCAATTGCACAGGTTTATAACGTCAAAGGTCGCCCCGTTAATCATCCGCTCATTGTTCACATCGCCTCACTCGATGCCATGGGCCAGTGGGCTAGTGAAATCCCTGGCTACGCAATTACGCTCGCTAGAGATTTTTGGCCAGGACCGATGACCTTGGTTTTGAAACGCTCGGAACTCGCAGCGGACTTTGTTACTGGTGGTCAGGACACCGTAGGTTTGCGAGTACCTGCGCATCCAATCGCTTTGCAATTACTTAAAGAATTTAACAACGTTGGTGGCAAGGGAATTGCTGCGCCCAGTGCAAATAAATTCGGCGCTGTATCGCCCACAACAGCACACGCTGTTGAAGAAGAGCTGCAAGTATCTCTTTCAGAGCACGATTTCATTTTGGATGGCGGTCCATGCTTAGTGGGCGTTGAATCAACGATCATTGATTGCACTGGCCCAACTCCATTAATTCTTCGCCTTGGCGCAATCACCCCATTGATGATTGAGGAGAGCACCGGTTTGGTTGCGCTTGAAGCGAAGGGTTCCGTGATCCGCGTATCTGGTTCATTGGATTCGCATTACTCACCGAAAGCTAGAGTAATACTGGATGTCATTGCTGAACCAGGAGATGGCCTAATCGCTCCTGATCAGATCCCAACCCCAAATGGCGTTATTCGCCTTGCTGCGCCAGGAACTATTGAAGAGTATGCCCGTGTCCTCTATCACGCGTTGCGCAGTGCCGACCAACATGGACTTGAAACAGTGGTCGTATTACAACCAGGTGGTGATGGTTTGGCTGCGGCTATTCGCGATCGGTTGAAGAGGTCGGCGAACGGTTAATTAATTGCTTGGTCGCAAACTTTCATAACAATCGGTGTGGGAGTGAATCATCTGATCTACAGAAAATTTCTCGCTTGCATTCTGTCTTGCCGCATTTGCGAATTCATTTCGCAGCATCTCATCGCCAACCAATTTTTCGATAGCCTGGATCAGCGAAGCCTCGTTTTTCTCCGTGACGTAACCTGTTTGGCCATCGACGATAATTTCCCTTGTTGAGCCGGCATTTGTTGCAATAACTGGAACACCTGCTAATTGCGCCTCAATGAGAGCGATGGGCATTCCTTCGTTATCAGATGTTGAAAGCGCGATATCCACAGCAGACCAAAAAGTAGCGGCATCCGCCCAGCCGATAATGGTTAAATTTTTGGGAGCGTGAGATTTAATCTCATCCAATAAGTCTCCGCCGCCTGCCATTACAAAAGAGGTGTGAGGAAGCGCTCTAGCCACATCCAAAAGCAGTTGAGGGTTCTTTACCGAAGTGACCCTCGCCATCCAACCGACAATTACCTCACTTTGAGGTAACCCCATTTTTTCCCTGGCTACCTCTTTCGGAATTAACGGCAAAGCGTTAACCCCCGGCGGAATTGATCGCCAGACTCTATTAATTCCGATTCCAGCCTTACGTAAATCGACGCCGACCTGATCTCCAACAGATATGAGCACATCACTTCGCTTGGCCAAATACTTTTCAAGCGCGGTGATGACACGTTTTTCAATATTGGAAAACGACTGATCATCAAAGAGATGTCCATGAAAGGTATGAACATGCTTATAGGGACCTCGAATCAGCCGACCAATGAGCCCCGCTTTAAAGGTATGGGTATGAATGATCTCCGGATTTACTTCGTTAATAATTCGTCGAAGTTCAATCCATGCTTTGATGTCTTTGATAGGACTTATAGATCTCCCAAGGCTTGGAACTCTGTGAACCGGGAGCCTCTGTATCGAAAAATCTTCTATCTCGGCCCCTTGCACATATCCTGTAGCCAATTCACTGCCAGGGATATTTTCAATCAAATCAGATACATACCTAGCCGTGCCACCAACATTCATACGTGCAATTACATGTAGGACCTTAGTGGTGGACATCAGAAAGATAAGCCTCAACGACTTCAGCAGGGTTACCTGAATGTTTTGCAGCCCCGTTTGAAAGGTAAATAGCCCGAGTCGACATTGACTTCACCGCTTCCATATCGTGAGTTACGAGTACGACGGCACATCCACCGTTCATCATCTCTACGGTACGTGCAGCGGATTTCTCTCGAAAGTCTGCATCTCCAACCGATAGCACTTCATCGATGAGCAATAAGTCGGGCGTAACATCTGTCGCCGTAGCAAATGCGAGCCTGGCAGTCATTCCCGATGAAAAGGCGCGGATAGGAATATCGAGGTGTTCAGTAAGTCCAGACCAATCTGCGATTGCTTCGATTCTGCCCCGCATCTCTTTTGGAGTGCGTCCCAACAAAGTTCCGTACAACACGATGTTTTCAGCGGCAGTTAGCTCTGGGTTGAAACCTGCACCGAGCTCAATCATTGGGGCAACATGGCCTCGCACAATAATCCGACCGCTAGTAGGCGGTAATACTCGAGCGACAATCTTCAAGAGCGTCGACTTACCTGCTCCGTTGCGTCCAATTACTGAAACTGTCTCTCCGCGAGCAACATCAAAGGAGACTCCATTGAGTGCATAGAACTGCTCATAAGCCATTCGACGCTTAATCGTGTCGATGGCTGTCTGCTTTAATGATGATACGCGGTGGCGAGTTCTTCTATATGCCAACGCTACATCGGTAGCTTCAACGATTAATTCGGCGGTCATAACTTTGCCACCACCTTGGGCCACTGCCTACTAAAGATGTAAAAGCCTCCAACAAATGCGACGAGAGAGGATGCAACCATCATTTCCCAGTTGGAGAAAGTTGATGGGCTAACGTTTCCAAATTCGCGTCTAAATATTTGAAGGTATGCAAAGAGCGGATTTAAAACAACAACGTCTTTGGTGTGGGGACCGAGGACGCTAACTGGGTAAAAAATAGGAGTCATATATTGAAGTGCCATGAGAAAAATGTTAATAAGTGATCTTGAATCATCGAAGTAGACATATGCGATAGAGAGCAAGAGTGATAGACCGGTCGTGAACAAAGTCATGCAGACAATTACCGCGATTACTAGCGGGAAGTGCCATGTCGGGGTACGTTTGTAAATCCCGAGAATAACTGTCAACGGTACAAGTCCTATAAGAAAATTAATTGCGCTCGAAATAGACGCTGACGCTGCAAAAATTTCGGGTCTGACATAAACCTTAGTGAGAACACCCGCGCCTGTTGCGATCGCATCCGCACCCATAGTGAGACCTTGGTTGAACAAGGTGATTAATAAAACGCCTGATAGCAAATACGGAAGGAATGGTGCGCCGTCCGGTAGCCTGGATTTAAATACCGTATTGAAAACATAAAACATGACTGCGGTCGTAAATAGCGGGTTTAAGAGCGACCACCAAACACCGATGACCGAGCGCTTGTAACGAACCGTGAGGTCACGAACTACTAACAGACGAAGTAACCCGCGATTGTCGTAGATCGACTTTACTTGCGAAATTACCGGTATCTGACGGGCACTGGAGTCATATACCTGCATGGGCTCATCGTAGATGATTAGCTACATCAATAATGATCTCATCGAGTGAGAGAGTTGGCTTCCAACCCAACACCCGTTCAATTTTAGATATATCTGGAATTCGTCGCTGCATATCCTCAAAACCCGGGTTATACGCCTCATCATACGAAAGAGATTTGATCTCGCTCCTTGAATTAGTAAGGGAAACGACCTTTTCGGCTAAACCTCGGATGGTGACTTCATGATTATTGCCGATGTTAAAAACGTCACCGATCGAATCGTCCGAATCAATAACAGCCAGGATGCCGGCGATCGCATCGCGAACGTGGCAGAAGCAGCGGGATTGTTCTCCAGTGCCATAGACGGTGAGGGGTTGATCATGAATCGCCGCAGAAACAAACCTTGGCACGACCATTCCATAATGCCCGACCTGGCGAGGGCCCACGGTATTGAAGAGACGAACGATGCGAGTACGTAGACCTTGTTCCAGATGATAAAACTTAGCCATAGATTCATCAATCGCCTTTGCTTCGGCATATGACCAGCGGCTCTTAAGCGGAGACCCGATGATTCGGTCCGATTCTTCATTCAAGGGACCGCTGGCATTCTTTCCATATACCTCTGACGAAGATGAAAGCAGTACTTCTTTATGGAATCTGTTTGCCGCCTCGAGGACATTTTCGGTGCCTCGGATATTTGTCGTGAGTGACTCCAAGGGTTTGTCTACGATATTAAATACACCGACTGCGGCGGCAAAATGCAGCACGTAATCTACTGACTTCACTGCCTCGTTCAATACATGGGTATCAAGGATTGACCCCTCAATAAGTTCAAAATTGGGGCTAGCCAATACATGCTCGATATTGCCGTGATTCCCAGTCGTGAGGTTATCCAGAACAACCACGCTGTCTCCTCGAGCAATAAGCGCATCAGAGAGGTGTGAACCGATAAACCCAGCACCACCAGTAATTAAATATCGCATTTAATTACCTCCTCGAGTATTTAATACGGGAGTTTGACCTAGCAACGTCAGATCGCAATGAGGGTGCGGATTTAGCAATATTGCCAAGTCAAATTGATCCGATAGTGCAGTGGAATTCTCGTTGTTCCAATGTAATACCAAGTCGTCGTGCCAGGAAACGTTTGCTCCGGCATCACGCAGGGCTGTAATTAAGCCCAGAGCTGGTGTCTCTCGGGTATCCGCGACACCTGGTTTGTAGGCAACTCCGACAAGAAGAATCCTTTTATTTGCTAAACCATCTAATAGATTAGATGCGGTAGTCGCAAAGTAATGAGGCAAGCCTTGATTGATTTCGTGTGCCAAATCTATGAACTTCGATGGCGTACCGATCTCACTGGCTTTGTCCGCCAAATACATGGGGTCGACAGGGATGCAATGTCCGCCGACGCCAGCGCTGGGGTAGAAAGGCATGAAGCCATAGGGCTTTGTGGCAGCCGCATTAATCACTTCACGAGCGTCTATTCCCAATGCGTTACAGAATTGAGCGATCTCGTTTATGAAAGAGATATTGATCAGGCGGAAGCTGTTTTCCAATAGCTTTGCAGTCTCTATTACTTCTACTGAGCTTCCGGGGGTAATAGTTTCCACAAATGCACCATAGAACTTCATCGCACGTTCAGTTGCGCTCTCCGTTAAACCAGCCACGAGCTTTGGAGTGTTTTTTACGTTCCACACCTTGTTTGCAGGGTCAATGCGTTCTGGAGAATATGCGAGATCAAAAGTCTTCCCGGATTCTTCAAGGATCCGCGCAATTAATGAGCGCGTTGTTCCTGGCGCAACTGTAGATTCGTTAATGACCAATGCGCCATCCGCTAAATACTTGGCAATCTCATTAAATGCCGATTCCACGTAGGACAAATCTGGTCGATGTGCAGAATTTAACGGAGTAGGCACGCAAACCACTACAACATCAACCGATGAGATTTCAGAGAAGTTTGTTGTTACCTTGTAGTTGTCCGTTGAAATTACTTTTGCAACTTGCGCATCGGAGATATCGCCGATAGGCGATATTCCGTCGGAAAGGGAGGAGATCAATGCTTGATTGTTATCGATTCCTATGACTTCATATCCACTTTCAGCGGCAGCGATTGCTAATGGAAGCCCAACGTAACCTTGACCAACTACTGCAACTTTCATTCCTACTGTCCGAAATCTTGTTGCGCTTGCTTTGATTCAGAGCTGTTCGGAGCAAATGCATTGATACGAGCGATGACCGATTTTGCTGATACCAAATCACCCGACTTCTTTAGGTCTTCTCCTAATTGCAGTAATAAGGTCTGATTGAATGGATCCAATGCAACAGCTTTATTATCCAAAGCAATCGCTGCAGAGTAATTCTTTTCGGTCATGTAAATTCCTGAAAGAGAAGTTATCGCATCAACGTAACGTGGATCAGATTTGATGAGCGCGGTTAGGGTTGTAATAGCTTTCGCGTTATCTCCAACTTTTGCGTAATCCTGGCCCGCCGTTAAAAGAAAGCTCGGTTCCTTAAACCCGTACGAGACGGGTTTGTTAACAAAACCTTCGTACTCCTTTAGAAGCGTCTTGTCAGTTGGAGGAATAATCGCGCCTAATGAGTGATAGGCACTATCTGATTGATAGAACAAGAAGGAGACGATCACGAATACCGCTGCGAGAATCCCTGAAATAAGTGGCTGTGCCTGAGATTGTTTAATAGGCGCTTCAGGTTGGGTTTGCGGCAATACCGAAATCCCGATGAGCGCTCCTCCGAGGATGTAGCCCCAAATTGCGATACCCAAGTTATCCAATGAAATGAGTGACTGTGCTTCGTAAGTAATCCAGGCACCAAAAATAATAGCTGCCAATATTTGAGTGGAACCTGTTGTGTTGCGAAGTGCAACAATTCCTCTCCAAAAAGAGAGTGCGGTGAGCGCCAGAAAGGCAAGCAATACCAGGATTCCACCTGTTGCAGCTAACTGTAATGGAACATCGTGAGCGGCGTCGGCCAAAATGGAAGGTCCGCGGCGAAGTGTTTGTGTTGCATCACGATATTGACGGAAGTACGCACCGTATCGATCAAGACCAACTCCAAATAATGGATGATGCATGAACATGCGCATTGCTGCACGCCAGTAGTCTCCACGATATGTAACGGAGTCTTTGTAGAACAATCGGGTCAATGGACCGATCTTCAACATTCCCGCAATGACAGAGATGCCACCGAGTATCGATAACAGCACAAGTCCTTGAGCAATGCGCTTATTCTTTTGATAAATCCATACCAGCAAAATAAATGCGATTCCAAGTCCAGCAGCAAGTAATCCTTGACGGGCTTGCGAAAAGTCGATGACGATTGCTAGCAAGAGAACATTGAATCCTGCAACCACGCGGAACCACATTTGATGAGCAGTACGGATGGCGACACCGAAATTAAGGACGAGCAAGATGGCCATAATGGCACCTGCAAAGTCTGGATTGCCTAGGGTTCCAAGTACAGAGTTGTAAAGGTAATTCCACTTAATGAAATCGATTTTGTAGTGCTGGAAGAATCCATAAATTCCAAGGACCGCTCCAAGAAATACGACAGAACGTTCTAGCTTAGAGACACGATCGAGGCGAATTAAATATGAAGCCACTAACAAAAATGTGATCAGGCATAGGTATTCCAGCAATCCAGTTTTGCGACCGTACTGACCAAAGAACCCTACATATTTGTTATCGGTTGCAAGCCACGAGATCAACAGCGTAAGCGCGAAAGCGCTAGCGGTAATAGTTGCTTGCTTTAATGCGGAAACTTGAATGTATTGCTTCCAATTGAAACCCAACCAGCCAAGCAACCAGAATCCAGCAATAGAAAGTACCCAACTCTTTGGCGCGTTAAATGGATCATTGATTGCAAGCCACATAACAAGCGTCACTGCGACGCCACCCCAGATCAACCAGCGCATTGGTTTTTTATTGTCGACCACTTCCGCTGGAGCGTGGTCATTCTTGACCTTGGAAACCTGAGGTTTCGTTGCGTGAGTACCCTGCTTTTGCGGTTTAGATGGTTTGCGCTTCGCCATTCTGCGAGTTTACCTCGGGAATATTAAGGGTAACTAGAAACCACGTGACAATCCCGCGGTTATGTTGAATGCGGAGAGCAATCCCGAGATACTTTGCAGATGTCCTCCGTGATGTCTTTAACGAAGCCAGTTGGAGCCAAGTGAAGGTTTTTGGCTGGCAATATTTATCGCTCGCGGTCGCCTCATTTGTCATCGTTGGGTCGCTGACTCCTTATTGCAGGAGGCTAGCCATCAAAAACGAGATTTACGATGCCCCTAATTCCGATCATAAAACTCACAAAGATCCGGTGCCCTACTTAGGTGGAATCGCAATAATTTTTGGAACGATCGTAGTGGCCTATGGCGCGCTGTTCATCAAGGAGTACTCCGCGAAGAATCTAGCTTTGGCGACCTCGGTGATGGCCCCGGCGCTAATTCTGGGATTAGTGGGGCTGTGGGATGACATCCGTAATCTGGCTCCACTTCCGCGCCTCCTAGTGCAGACCACTGTTGGAATTTTTACCGCTATCTTGTTAATTGAAACTCATACCGTTGGTGTGCCAACTGGACACCCATGGATGGATGGATTCATCACTTTGCTTTGGATCGTCGGAATAACCAATTCCATTAACTTTTTTGATAATGTCGACGGAGGAGCCGCGGGCACCATCGCAATATCCAGCATCGCACTCGCATATCTTGGATACCAAGGCGGTCAATTCTTTGTGGCCGCACTCGCTGCTGTTGTCGCGGGATCGACGATCGGTTTCCTCTTGTGGAATAAAAGCCCTGCACGTATCTATATGGGTGATGCGGGAGCGCTCTTCCTCGGTGTACTTATCGCCACGCTGACTATCCGATTCCACCCACACACGTTAAGTAAATGGACTTCGTTTTCTACAAAAATCCTGATCATGGCAGTTCCAATTTTGGATACTTCTGTAGCGGTGACCTCCCGACTGCTTCGAAAGATGTCACCATTCCAAGGTGGACGCGATCACCTGTCGCATCGACTGATTCGCGCGGGATTGCAAAGGCCTGTCGCAGTTATTCTGCTTTGGGCAATGACGGCAGCTTTCGCTCTGTGCGCAGTACTAATTCCAAAGACATCCAAACTTACTGAAGAATATGTAGTAATAGGAGCGTTATCCACCTGGGTGTTCCTTTACTTTGCATTTCTCAGCACGCCGGACTCGTAGATTAAAATGCATTATTTCGACGAGTTACATTTAGTTAAGGAAATGTCTACTCAAAATTTTCTAAAAACCTGAAAATACCATTCAAAGTAAGCGCTCAGATCGATTTGATTGAGCCACATATCCAAACCGGAATTACCACTGGGCACAGCAAGAAAGTTCACAAAGATGCGGTTATTCAAATCTAATGGCTCGCCTTTAAGGTTCAGGAATTTATAGCCGTACGTGCTTAGTAATTCTACAGTCTTGAACTCATAAAAATCTTCAACAATCAAGATTGGATGCGATTTGTTAATAATCGAATCCAACCCTTGAATAGTTTCGAGCTCACTACCTTCCACATCAATTTTAATTAATGCTACTTCGTCTTCATCACACACATACTTTTCAGCACGATCTGCAGGCACTTCAAATTTTCCTTGGATGGCTTTACCTGTTAAGAGCTCCTCTTTAAGAGTTCCCCAACCGTCATCCGAAGGAACAAAGAACTCAAGGCGCTTGCTTACGTTGTATGCCGCAATTTGATGCAGATAGTCCCTATTCTTGCGAAGTATTTTACTTAAAGCATTTTCTAATTCAGGGTTAGGCTCAAACGCATGCACATGACCACTATCTCCGACACTGGAGACCATGTGCCTTGTATGCAGTCCATGATTAGCCCCAATATCCAATGCTACGTCACCGGGTTTTATGACTTTTTGGATAATCAATTGAGTAAGAGATTCAGTCATAAAATTTTGTTGGTCGTCACTCAAATCTCGAGATGTTGAAATCCACTCAAGCATTATCCAAGTCCCCCGTGACCTACTAGATTGAGCGCCTAATTCTTAAAGCTACCAGCTTATACTTGCCTATATGAGGGTCTATTTCAACCACGAAACAGCGCCAACGAAAGGGGGGATCGCGCGTGACTCGGAATACCTTGTTGATTTATTTACTCAAGACCCCTTCGAACAGATTACACACGAATTTACGAATTCGAATTTCTTAAATTCGCTTCACAGAAAGATTCACGCGGTTAAAGGTCTCATTCTAAAAGGTGAGAAGATGCCCGCAGGAGCATACGATTTATTCTTTGATTTTCAATTCTCCTCTTATGTTGCCACTGACGAACAAATGTGGCATTTCATAAGAGTTCACGATATTTTTCCCATATCCAATCCCGAATGGTTTCACTTCTGGTCGTCCTGGTTATTTAAAAGATCAATTAGAAGATCCATAAATCATGACAGGACTATATATATTTGCAATTCTGAAACTACAAGATCCAATTTGATACGATACTTTCCAAAGCTTAGTTCGAAGTCGCACGTAATCTATTGTATGCCGCGAATCCCTGAAGCAAGTGAAAGTAAAGAGTGTAAATGCTCCGGTTGCGCCTACTTATCGGCATCGGATTTCCAATCCTTCACTTTGATGGTCGGAACTATTGAACCTCGAAAAAATTACCAAAAAATAGTGGCCCTTGATCGAACTGGCCGATTGAATAATAACGTTGTGATTGTTGGTAGAAGCGGTTGGAAAAGTAGGGGCGTGAAAAGGCAACTTAAAGCAACTATGAGAATACGGTGGATAGATGACTGCTGCGATAAGGCACTTCTGAAAATATACCTAAAGGCGGATGCATTTTTGAGTACCAGTCATGACGAAGGGTTCAATTTACCCGCGGGTGAAGCATGTATTTTGGGTAAGACTCTTATATTGCCTAGGTTACCGATTTACGATGAGTTATATGGGGATTCTTATCTTCAGTATACGGAGATAGATGAATTAGTTTCAATCTTGAATTCCCTATCCGGAATTCCTAATTTGTCACCGATAGCGCAAATTAATTATCAAAAAATGAATGTGCGAGCACGGGATGCAATATTGTCCGGCATTAGCATGTGAGACTTGAATGCCCTGATCCAATATAGAAGATAATCGGAAAGTTGAGTCATTTAAACCGTCGACGAGATGACTCTTCAAGAGTTTTTAATTTCTTGAAAAATTAAGTTCAAGTGATTCCGTTGAAATGCTGATAGGTGCCTTGAAATCGCGGAAGTTAGAGATGTGCCTGCTACCATCTGAGCGTGAAATTGCATGTTTCTCCATGGCAACTGGATGTAGCGCATTCTGGAGGTATGGCCATCTATGTGAACTCAGTGAGGGATAGCTTTTCTAAATTGGGATTTACTTTAGTTAGCGATGCGGATTTAGCGGACGTGTGGCACGAACTGGACGGGTTCAATGTTCGACCCGTTTTTTTTCAATACACACGTAAGGGACTAGTCAAGGTAATAACAATTCACGATCTCCAAGAATGCGTGTATCCCGAGAGATTTGAAAATGAAGAAATTGAAAAAAGGGTCGCTGTATATAAAGGTTTGGAATCCGATCCTAACATTATTATCGTAGCGATTTCAGAATTTACAAAAACTCAAATACGCAAGTACTACCCCAATCTTAAAAACAAAGTGGTAGTAGTACCTCATGGAATTTCACATGTGCAGTCATTTAATACCATTTGGGGAGCTTCACGATCTACGCCAATTCCGGAAGGCTCGTTCGGGTTAGTACTTGCCAAAGGGTGGTCGCATAAGAACTTAGATGAATTTGTTGCCGCGGTAATTAAACAGCTTGATTATCTAAGGCAGCAAAAGATTGGTTTCATAATCATAGGTGACGCAAACTTGAGCGAGGAGTCGGCTGACTTAATTTCCGACAATGCGGCTCAAGACGTTTTGTCCTTCACTGGATTCGTTGACGACGAGCGTCGGGACAAAATAATGGCGGCTGCGGCAGTTGTAATTTCTGCCTCGGATTACGAAGGGTTTGGCCTAGTCGCTTATGAGGCTAAGAAGTACGGCAAGAAGTATGTTGGATTTAATTTGCCTGTTCTAACTGAAATATTTACGGATGAAGAAGTACGGAAGATAGCAATTGGCGACTTTGATGATCTAGTCGCGACGGCGTCGAAAGAAATTGTGAATTTCAGATTGGTATCACCAACTAACCGACGTTGGGACGATGTGGCTGTAGATCTTATCTACACATATTGGCAAGGCGAGCTTCCAAAAGTTTCGGTTGTTACAGCAAGCTACAATCGTGAAAAATACTTAGATCGCTGCCTGACTTCCTTATATCAACAAAACTATGAGAATTTTGAGCATGTCGTTGTGGATGGTCTCTCTTCTGACAACTCTGTTTCTTTGTTTTCTAAGTACGGAGACTCGCGTCTAAGTCTTACGAGTGAGCGAGATAAAGGCATTTATGACGCATTTAATAAGGGTGCGCTTAGGGCACAAGGGGAACTCATTGCATTTCTGAACACGGACGACTGGTATGAACCAAATTTTCTTCGTAAATCTGTTGCAATACACTTAAGCGGTAATTATTCGTTTACGTTTGGAGACATTTGGTTCCACAACAAATCTGGGGTGGTCACCAGTATTCCCGGTAACCATGCATATGATCGTCGCCCTGAAACGAATTTTGTTGACTTTCACCATACGACTGTACTTGCTCGCCGTGAACTTTTTGAAGAGATCGGACTATTTCCTCGATTCATTAAATATCCGATCAAACGTGAATTAAGAATTACTGCCGACTACCTTTGGTTTCTTGAAGTGATCAAGAGGGGACACCGCGGCATTCGAATTCCACACTTGGTTGGACACATGGAATTAGGTGGTATCTCTACTACGCAGCATGAGCAGGCAGCGATCGAGGGTTGGTGCAGTGCGGTAAACGCGCATCCCTTGAAGTTGTTCACTATCAGTTACCATTGGGGGAAGAGACTTTTCCGCCTAAAGTACCTGCCAACTTATTCTCGGAGAAATTTCAAGTATCAAATAGCCGCGGCACTAAGAAACAAATATCCGTTGCTATACCGAGGTTTACGTTACGTTGTTCGTACTTATCGGAAAATCAATAGATAGAAAATCAAGGAGATGACATGACAAAGACGGCACTGGTTTTAGGAGCGGGTGGATTCATTGGCAGTCATATGGTCAAGCGATTGAAATCTGAGGGCTATTGGGTTTGCGGTGTCGACTTGAAATCTCCCGATTATTCTTCGACCGAGGCAGACCTATTTATTCACGGCGATTTAAGAGACCAACAAATCGTTCAAGATGTCTTGTCTAGGTCTATAAATTCCCCAACTTTTGATGAAATTTACCAATTTGCCGCCGATATGGGTGGCGCAGGATTTGTCTTTACTGGAGACAATGATGCAGAGATTATGCACAATTCAGCGACAATTAACTTGAACGTTCTAGAATATATGCATCAGTTGAATTTGAGTTCCGGATTAAACAAGACAAAGATTTTCTACAGTGGCTCGGCATGCATGTACCCTGCCTATAACCAAGAAGATCCCGACAATCCAAATTGCAGTGAAGACTCCGCATACCCGGCCGCACCGGATAGCGAATACGGGTGGGAAAAGTTATTCAGTGAGAGATTATATTTTGCATACCACCGCAATCACAAAATTCCTGTAGCTGTAGCTCGCTATCACAATATCTTTGGACCTGAAGGTACCTGGGACGGTGGCCGCGAAAAAGCTCCCGCAGCTATTTGTAGAAAGGTAGCCTACGCGAATTCGGTAGACGAAATCGAAGTATGGGGAGATGGTAAGCAAACGCGTTCCTTCTTATATATTGATGAATGCATTGAGGCGACTCGCCGACTTATGAATCATGATTCCTTTATCGGTCCAGTAAACATCGGTTCAGAAGAAATGGTCACCATTAACGAACTCGTTGACATTGCTGCGCGCGTAGCAGGCAAGCAAATATCAAAGAAGCATATTCCGGGACCATTAGGCGTTCGAGGTCGAAATTCTGACAACACCTTGATCAGAAAAACTTTGGGCTGGGATTACGAACAAAACTTAGAAACTGGAATTCAAAAAACTTACGCATGGATTTCAGAGCAAATTCGAATTAAAGAAGGAGTCCCGGCCTAATTCGATTTGTGAGATTTACAGTTAGACGCACTAAGTGGATTTACTTTCGTCCAAAGTCGTCTTCGTATCTGACAATATCCTCTTCTTCGAATGACTGACCTGTTTGTACTTCGATAAAAGTCAAAACTGCTTTCTCGTCAGCTGATATGCGGTGTTTCACTAGGACAGGTATGTCGATGGTATCCCCTGCAGCTACATTCGTGACGTTGTCGCCGACGGTTGCGATCCCAGTACCGGATACGATAAACCAATGTTCCGCACGGAATTGATGACTCTGCAAAGACAGTCGTTTTCCCGGGTTGACTTCGATGATCTTTACTTGAAATTCACTACTTGAGTGCAAAATTGAGTACTTGCCCCACGGGCGCTCTTCGGTGGTCATTGTGCAAGTGTAAGCAGACAGACCCGCTCACCCGTTCATATTCTTAAAAAGTCCACAAACTTAAGTACAACTCATATAATTTTGTGATGGCAACAGCCCACGCAGAGAACAGTCGCTATAGGTATCCCGTACTAGATTTGCTTCGCATTTTTGCTGCGATGTGGGTAGCTATTTACCATCTGACTGGAGGCCATGGTTGGTTTAGTTATCTGAAGCACCCCTATGGCAACATTTTGGCTGAGGGTAAGTTAGGGTTTATTTCACCGTTTGTAAGGCTTGGCTTTCTTGGAGTGCCGATATTCTTCGTGATATCCGGCTATGTAATCGTTACATCAAGTGAAAACAAATCTGTCGCAGAATTTTTCTCTGATCGGATGGCAAGATTATTTCCGTCTTTCCTTATGTCAATAGTTGTGGTTTGCTCTGTCTTCAGTTATGGATTTAGAGCGCCGTACAATCTAACTTTCGTAAAGTTTTTCTCATCACTTTCGTTGTCTTGGTACACATTTCCCGAAGCAAAAATTCAGGGAAGCTATTGGACGCTGTGGCCCGAGCTGAGGTTTTATGGCTTGTTTTTGGTATTTGTACTGATATTCAAGAAACGTATTTCATATAAGCATAAAGTTTTCTACTTCTTTGTTGGAATGTTAGCAATCACTTATTTTACATACGGCAATAATTCCTCATTCGGCATTATAGGACTCGGTGACTATGGGGTTTATTTCATTCTCGGGGGTTTTATTGGAGCAACAGCAAATTTAAGAATACTTAAAGCCACGTGGATCTTTATTTTGGGAACCCTGTGCTTCGTTGCTATAAATCTTCGTACTTGGATAATTGCATGGGACCCAGGACATCCAAATGAATGGCGCTTTGGTGAAGGCCTATTCTTAATTGCCGTCATAACAACCGCCGTCGCCAGACGCCTTGAATTTGCCAATCACAATATTCGCGAAGTATTGAGCCTTCTTGGTAGGTCTTCCTACGCTTTCTACCTGTTGCAAGAGGGGTTGGGCATGCCGACGGCCTCGTTCCTTGTTTCTCGAGGCATGCAAATTCGTTATTCGGTTTTGATTGCCTTAGTAGTTGTGAGCTTCACCTCCATCCTATTCACGGCAACATTGGAGCGATCTATAGCTCGGCGCATTAAGAGTGGATTTCTAACTGGAGTGGACAGCCTGCGAAGCGATGAATTGCGGGACGTAAAAGGCGTCAAGAAATCATTAAAGACGCTCAATAAATAAGTATTAATGGGTTTGGTTCGACGCCTATTTATTTGCCCTTACAATTACCCCTTGTATCGCATATGCGATGCGGGCCTCTAGCTCAGTCGGTAGAGCAACGGACTTTTAATCCGTGGGTCGTCGGTTCGATCCCGACGGGGCCCACTTTTTCATTTATCCCACTCTTGAAAGTCTTTCTCACTCAGACACATTTCGTTTAATGTGTCGTAATAATAATTGTGCATTTAATCTAAATAGCTCCTCTAATAAATGTATATCTATTTCAGAACCATTGAACTACGCTCAAAGTAGTTGAGTCTTTGGTTCATATCCATATGCCAGCGGCACACGTCGACGCGCATTTTTCATATATTCAGGAGCACTTGCAATGAAAAAACATTTATTTGCCATCATATTTGCTGCACTGGGCTTTGGATTGTTTCTAAGCGTTGCACATGCCAACGCCGATTCATATTTTGGCGCATCGCATGTTTACGCTGCTCAAACCCTTGGACAGACCGGCCAAGGCGCATCGGGTATGGTCATAGACGGAGCCGGAAATATATTTGTTGCCAATTCGATCAACAATAGCGTCACGAAGATTTCACCGGATGGCACTTCATCAACTTTTGCCTCTACCGGAACTAGGCCAGTGGCAATTGCAATTGATGGTACGGGAAATCTTTACACCGCGAACAACGGGAGTAATGACGTAAGTAAGATAACCCCAACCGGACAATCTGCAATTCTTGGATCAACCGGATTACAACCGATTGCAATCACTGTTAATCCCAACGGAACGGTTTTCACAGCAAACTCAGGAAGCAATAACGTAAGTAAGATTCTGGCAGATGGCACCTCCAACATATTAGGAAACACAGGGCAATCTCCAACGGCAATCGTGCTTGATGGCTCAGGCAATGTGTATACCGCAAACTCGTCAGATAACAATGTCACAAAAATTACGAGTGCAGGTGTTTCATCCGTATTCGCATCCACGGGCAACTATCCGGTGGCCATGGCGATAGACGCTCAAGGAAATATCTATACTACTAACCTTTTTGATAGCAATATTTCAGAAATCACTCCAGGTGGAGTCTCTTCAACATATGCAAGTACTCCGCATCCAGCAAACTTGATTGCACTCGATATCTTTGGGAATGTTTTCGCAGCGAGTACTTCTGCAAATACTGTCTACTTGTTTGCACCTTCATGGCCCTTGGTGAATGTTGGAACTACAACAGGCGTTGCTCCTAGCGCCTTGATAGTGGACTCGACAGGTCATGTTTATACTGCAAATTCCAATTCATTTAATCTGACAAAGTTTTCGCCGATAAACCCGCCGCAAATTTTCCTTTCCTCCAATTCAGAGACAGTTCAATTAGGGCAAAGCATCTCCGGGTATACCATTCTGAATCAAGGTGGTTTAGTAACGAGTTACTCTATTTCCACCCCGCCTGCAATGGGACTCACCTTTAATACTTCCACAGGTCTATTAAGTGGGGCTCCAACGCAATTCTCTTCGCAACTGAGTTACACCATAACGGCAACAAACTTGGCGGGAAATTCGACAGCAAACTATACGATCAACATTTCGCTTCCACCTTCAATTTCGCTGTCAGGATCATCGGAGACGGTTGTATTAGGAAATTCGATTTCGGGGTACACAATTACAAGTAGTGGTGGACCAGTGACAAGCTATTCAATATCCCCAAGTATCAGTAATGGTTTAGCATTCGACAACACCACAGGCTTGATAAGTGGAACCCCTACATCTTATGCCGCACCGATTTCATATCTAATCACAGCGACAAATGCATATGGCTCATCTGCCCGGTCATATACGATTTCAGTTCCTGCACCACCATCAATTTCGCTTTCGCAGAGCGTTGAATCGATTCAGCTCGGAAGCTCTATTGTCGGATACACAATTAATGTCATGGGTGGAGAAGTTGCCGCTTACTCCATCTCTCCTCACCCCGCGGCTGGCCTTACATTCAATGCGAGTACTGGGACTATCAGCGGTATACCCATGTATTCAGGCCCGACACACATTTACACGATTACGGCGACGAATGTAAACGGTACGACGAGCGCAACATATTCACTCACTGTGAATCCGCTAAACCCATATATTCGGTTGTCACGCGCAGGCGAAGCTGCCTTGGCCGGCCAATCTGTTCGTGGGTATCAAGTATCGGTTTTTGGCGGATCCGCCCTAAGTTTTTCAATATCACCTGCAATTGGAAATGGGCTGACTTTTGATACAGGCTCAGGACTGATATCTGGTAGTCCTCTTGCGCCAACATCTCCTACTACTTACACAATTACTGCACACTTTGCGACCACTTCATCCAGTGCTACTTATACTCTGAGCGTTTTGGTACCCAATACTCCCAACTCGTTTACTTCTTCAACTTTGGGGCATACTGGTACAAGCCCGAGAGGTTTAGTGGTAGATAACCAAGGCAATATGTACACAGTTAATTTCATCGATAATACCGTTACAAAGATTGCTCCAGATGGCACTTCCTCAGTATTTGCAACTACCGGAACTAACCCTTCTGACATTGCGATCGATGCCGCCGGAAATATTTATACTTCGAATTCCGGCTCGAACAACGTAAGTAAAATTACGCCAGCAGGAAACTCAACTATTCTCGGTACCACTGACTTGACTCCAGCGGCGATCGCGATTGATGCAAATGGAAATGTATACACCGCCAACTCTGCTGCTAACGATGTAACTGAAATTACTCCAGATGGAATTTCCTCCGTACTCGGGACAACCGGTCACGACCCTCAAGACATTACCGTGGATTCCGCTGGAAACGTATATACAGCAAACTACGGATCCAGTAATTACACTGAATTTGCTGCTGGATCTCTTCACCTCTCGTATGACCTAAACAATGTGCACCCCCAAAATCTCGTTTCGGATAATGCGGGCTCTATTTATGTTGCAGATTTTGTCGAGAACTCGGTCACGATCTTTAATCAATCGTTGCTTAATTATCAAACGATACACGTTGGACTTAATCCATACGCATTAGCCGTTGACTGGTACGGAGCGGTTTACTCGGCTAATTACGGGGACAATAGTGTGAGTCGGATTTTCAATTATAACCAAACAATTGTTGGCGCCCCTGGTACTGAGCCACGAGCAATTACAGTAGATCTTAAAAATAACATTTACGTCTTGAATTCTGTGGATCAAACTATAACTAAATTAACTCCGAATTTTGCTCCATTTATTACGTTGTCAAGTAATGGTGAAGCAGTAGCGCTCGGCAATGCAGTGAGTGGCTATTCGATTATAAATAGTGGTGGACTAGCAACGAGCTATTCCATTACGCCGGCGCTCCCAAGTGGTCTCACTTTTAACACCACCACGGGATTAATTAGTGGCAACCCTACTTCGGTTATCGCACAAACTTATTATCACATAACCGCAACTAATGCCCATGGTAACTCTCAAGCCACTTACACCATCACTGTGGCAGAACTACCCGTGTTTTCACTCTCAGCATCAAGTGAAATTGTTCAATCGGGCCATGCTATTGCCGGATACTCGATCACACATTCAGGCGGGGACATCTCGAGTTACAGCATCTCTCCTGCGGCCGGAAACGGTTTGACTTTTAACACAACTACTGGATTGCTGAGTGGAAATATTGCAGCCTATTCGGCACCCGTTACTTACACTATTACTGCTCATGGCATCGCGGGCACTGCCACAAATACTTACATCGTTAATGTAGTTGCTGCTCCAATAATTGCACTCTCGAGTTCATCAGAGTCTGTGCAAGTTGGTCATCAAATCGTTGGTTATACGATTGCGAATACGGGTGGACCCGTAACCGCTTTTACGATCTCACCGGCACCTTCGTATGGTCTAAGTTTTGATTCGACTACAGGTCTTCTGAGTGGTTCACCCGATTTCTATGGCGCTCCGCAGACCTACATAATTGGTGCGACTAATTCAACTGGTAATTCTTCTGCAAATTTCACACTTACCGTAAATCCTTCCGCCCCATTAATATTCCTTTCAAGCGACCGAGAATCCGTAGTTCTCGGTGAGCCAATTTCTGGTTATTCAATTACCGCCCTAGGAGGGGCAGTAATTAGCTATTCGATATCTCCGTCCGTGAGTAATGGATTGCAATTCAACTCCACAACGGGACTCCTATCGGGTGTGCCAACGTCTGCATCCCAAACGGTTACGTATTTGATCACGGCGCACTTCGCTTCAACGACATCAACAGCTTTATATTCAATAAGTGTTCTGCATTCCGCTAATCCAGGTGCGGAACAAATTGCAACTCTAGGCAACGCTGATACGAATCCCAATGGGGTGGTTACAGATGTCGATGGAAATGTGTATGTGGTCAATTCGGGGGCAAACTCAGTAACAAAAATTACGCCAAGTGGAATTGCGTCAACTTTTGGATCTACCGGTAATAACCCAACTGCTATTGCTATTGATGGTCAGGGCAATATATACACTGCGAACACCGGATCAAATGATGTAACCAAAATAACCCCAAGCGGAGTTTCAAGGTTGATCGCAAATACAGGACTCAGTCCATCCGCAATAGTGGTTGACCCATCCGGTAACGTTTATACGGCAAATGCCGTTTCTAATAGCGTTACTAAAATATCTCCCGATGGAATTTCAATCACTCTTGGAACCACTGGATCACACCCAGTCGCTATCACCAACGATAGTTTTGGAAATATATATACTGCAAATAGTTTGGACAATAGCGTCACTGTTATAAGTCCTCAAGGTCATTCACACACCTATGCCGTATCTGGCACGGCACCCAAAGCTATTGCGTTGGATTCATTTGGAAATATTTATACTGCCGATTCTGGATCCAATGATGTGAGCCGAATTCTGCCCAATGGACAGTCAAGTATTTTTGCAACAACCGGAACGAATCCAAGTGGAATAGTTATTGATTCGTCGGGCACCATTTACACGGCGAACTCAGGATCGAATGACGTAAGTAAAATTTCTGCAAATGGAAACTCTGTTATTTTAGGCAGTACTGGATCAAATCCGAGCAGCATCGCAATTGATTTAAATCGGAATCTTTTCATTCCTTCTTTTGATTCAGCATCCATAACGGAGATTTCTCCCGTTTTTGTTCCGGCTATAACTCTCTCTCAGCCGAGTGAATCGATCACGATTGGCCATGCGATTGCTGGTTACACCGTCTCCAACACCGGGGGTATGGTCACGTCCTATTCCATAACTCCCTCTCCCGCTACGGGCCTCACATTTAATGCTGGTACTGGACTGTTAAGTGGAACTCCGGCTTATTACGCTTCTGCTCGCACTTATATAATCTCTGCTAGTAATGCCGCCGGAAGTAGCACCGTTTCGTATACAACAGTGGTCAATCCACTAAATCCGGTCATCCAACTCTCGAAGTCGGGAGAGGCAGCTCTTCCAGGTCATGCAATTACTGGATACAACATCACATCCTTCGGTGGCATCCCCCATGGTTATTCGATTTCACCTGCGGTGAGTAACGGTCTACATTTTGATCCATCGACCGGATTGCTTTCTGGCACTCCCATTGCAGCTGCCAATCCAATTGTTTACACAATTGCAGCTCAATTCCTTTCGAATACTTCGACTGCTACGTATACGGTAGCTGTGAACACTTCTGGCACTCCAGGTGCTTATAGTTCAAGCATATTGGGCACTGCTGGAATTAACCCGTGGGCTATTGCCACAGATGCTTCCGGAAATCTTTATACTGCAAATTCGATTGACAGCACGATCACAAAAATTACTTCAGGTGGCGTATCCACAGTTTTCAGTTCTGTGGGAAATACACCGTATGGGATAGTTTTAGATTCCGAAGGGAATATTTATACTTCAAATGCGAACGACAATACGGTAACAAAAACTACCCCTAATGGAGTTTCGACAGTTTTTGCCAACACGGGAATTCGGCCACTTGCAATTGCGATTGATGCGCTTGGAAATATTTACACTGCAAATCGCAGAGATGGAACTATTACGAAAATCGCACCTGATGGAAGTTCGGTGACACTAGCTTCTACCGGGACCCATCCAATTAATTTGGCGGTTGATTCAGCGGGAAATGTATTCACTATTGATTCAACTTCGGCGATTGTCACAAAAACTTCTAGAAGCGGAGTTGTAACTTCATTTGCCACTGTCAGTTCAAACCCATCTTCAATTGCAATCGATGCGCAAGACAATCTTTACATCGATGGTTTTTCTGATGGAACTATTACTAAAATCAATCCGTCGGGTACATCTACGACTTTTGCAACGGTATCCGGATTGCTTTATGACATGACGTTTGATGCACAAGGAAATCTTTATGTTTCCGATGTTGCAAACCGCACAATTATTAAAGTTACACCATCGGGGATTACCTCCGTACTCCCTGTCGTTCTTACAAACGTGTATGCCCTAGCCTTTGACTTAAGCGGAAATCTTTACGTGGCAAATGACACGGATAACAATGTTGCCAAAGTTGTCC
>Ga0208497_1000377_pt1 | contig 21935 bp, 19 predicted proteins | sample CryBogCBE25Aug07_FD_184555 | JGI IMG/M metagenome (GOLD analysis project Ga0208497, IMG submission 184555) | Freshwater microbial communities from Crystal Bog, Wisconsin, USA - CBE25Aug07 (SPAdes) | ecosystem: Environmental > Aquatic > Freshwater > Lake | place: Crystal Bog, Wisconsin, USA...
CCCCCCCTCAATGCGCCATATTTAATAAAGATTGCAATCTATTTTAATCCTATAAAGAAAATAGAAACCGATTGTCAATGTAATCACGTTTATTACCCATTGCAAATAGGGCACGAGGGGGACTTGAGCTGTCACACTCCGTTCATTGAAGAATCCTATAAGCCTACGATTCTCATAGTCACCGCGTCTTATATTATACTCTTATGTAATATAACATTTCAATTAATTGAGTTGAGTAATCTTAATGTATGCTATTTTTGCTCTAGCAGCATTTGAAATAGCTCCCATTAGACCTGCATCGCCTATCGTTGAATAATTCATTGCTGCTATGGGTGTGCTTGGTATATATCCTATTGTTATATTGCCTGCTCCAGGAATGTATTGCCATAAATACATCGTAGTAGAGGTAGTAACGTTTAAGACAGTATCAATACACGCTAAACCCGCGACACCATTTGAATTTAAATAATTATTGTATCCGACTGAATATATTGTTCCGCTTGCATTTCCAGGTCCCAACGAATCTGCTAAAACTAATTGACATCCGCTTAAAGTATTACCATACATTTGAGATTGTGCAAAAATATTATATATCCCAGGGGGAAATGTTAAAGCTCCATTGCTCCAGGTAAAATATGATGTATTAGCGAATAATGAAGTCGATGGATAAACCCCAACGGATATATTTGCAATTAATGTCGTAAGACGTTTAAACCAAACGTTAGCCGAAGCAGTTACGTTTAAGCCTGACTGATTCATATATTCAAATATAACAGTAACCCGAGGATTAGAAACTGATAAAGTGCTACTAATAGAGGCGCTTCCAGTTAAATTCATAGTCCCCGATATATTTAAAGTTCCGTATAAATTTTTTGCCCCTGTTATATTCAAGTTTCCATTCAAGTTAGAATCACCATATAAATTTTTAGTGCCTGTTATATTCAAATTTCCGTTCAAGTTAGAATCACCATATAAATTTTTACTCCCAGTTATATTTAAAGCACCGTATAAACTACTGTCGCCTGTTATCTGATAATTGCCGCCAGTAATACTTAAATTTCCATATAAATTTTGCATCCCAGTAACATTCAAATTTCCATTGACATTTGTATTTCCATAATATTGCTTACACATTGCCATTTCAACATCATAAGGTCTTAATCCAAAAGTTGTTGCTAAACTACCAGTCTCTAATTGAACGTTATTTATATTACAAGTCCCAGATGTTTGAGCTAAAGTATAAAATGTTAAAACTAATCCATTAATAGCATTTGAAGGTATGCTACACGTAAAACTATAATTCGATAATGTATTATTAACATTAAACCAAGAATTAGTTATAGTTGTTATTTGACTTGATGTAAAAACATTTTGACTAGCACAATAACCGAGTGAATAATAAACTCTTGTTAATAAACTGTTTGATAAATTAACGGACACTGTTACCACTGACCCAGCTAAATCAGAACTATTTTGACTTAGAATATTTTGATAAACAGATATACTTGTATTGTTTGTATTACCAGTTATTTGAAGCATATTCGTCCCATCTGAATTTAACAATTGTCTCGAAAATGAATTCCCGCCATAACTTGTAATATTCCAACAATCTACCGGATAATAAATATTTGTTAAATTGTAAAATTGATATATCGTCTGACTAGCTCCCGAAAATCGTTGGTCGATTTGCATATTACCGTTAAGAATTCTATTTTTAAAATCATTTGGTAAAGTTATAACACCGCTTGAACCTTGAGGTCCTTGAATACCTTGAGGTCCAGTAGGTCCAGTAAATCCCTGTGGTCCAGTATTGCCTTGAATACCTTGAGGTCCAGTATTACCAGTAAGTCCTTGTGGTCCTGTAGGTCCAGTTATAGATATACCTTGAATACCTTGAGGTCCTGTAGGTCCAGTATTGCCAGTAAGTCCTTGAGGTCCAGTAGTTCCTGTTAAACCTTGAATACCCTGTGGTCCAGTATTGCCTTGAATACCTTGTGGTCCAGTATTACCAGTAAGTCCTTGAGGTCCTGTAGGTCCAGTTATTGATATACCTTGAATACCTTGAGGTCCAGTTGGTCCTTGAATACCTTGCGGTCCAGTGTTACCGATAAGTCCTTGAGACCCAGTTGGTCCTTGAATACCTTGAGGTCCAGTATTACCTGTTAAACCTTGAGGTCCTGTAGGTCCGGTATAACCTGAAACTGATACAATTCTGCTATTGACATACGCCATGTTAGCGATTCCATTTGAAACTGTCGGCGTATTACAAGTTGTATTATTCAATACTGCATTATTAATACTACCAGTGCAATTAATATTTCCTATAATATTCAAGTTGCTACTTAATTCAATATCAGCCGTTATACTTTCAATCTGATTTATAGTATTTGGAGGACTGACAATATTTTGGATAATATTAGAAAACATATTTATTATACTCTATATAATAAATTTTATACTTCAACTTTTAAAAGGTCTTCCCTCACGCGTTTTTTTAAAACATTACCATTCTCGTCTTCAATCGTATATCTTTCGACATTATAAATATGTCTAGGATTTGTTATTTTTATAACTTTATATAATTCTTCAGTCCAATTATTAACCGAGTATTTATCCAGCTTACCTTTACGAATTTTGAGCCTTACTTTATCACCTACTTTTAAATCTACTTGAGCATTAGATGACTGTGCTACTACTTTCTTAATTGCTCTATCAATCCCCTTTGACTTCATTCTTTTATAAAGTTCTCTTCTGCCATCATTATCGAGATGTAATGCCATCTCAGGGGTCATTTGTAATGATGAATGTAATGTCTTGTTATAGATCTCTGTGCAATATTTCAAATTCCTAGTCCAACTTCTTCCATTTATTTGTTGATATTTATCTAATAATGATTTTAAACTGCCGTTAAATCGCTCGATAATACCTTGAACTTCTGGAAGTCCAGCGATACCAAGGATATGTTTGATATCGTGCTCATCTAATAATTCTTTCATCAATGCATTATTAAACTCACTACCATGATCGGACATTATCCTTTTTATAGGAACATTACCCATCGATTCAAGAATAGATTTTAATGCAGCTACAACCTTGTCATCTGTTTTTGCGGTAATTCTTTTTGTCCATGCGTAGCGTGAAAAGACATCGATAACAGTGAGTATATAACGAAAATTTTGTGCCTGTTTATTAGAGTAATCGATCAAGTCCATTTGTAAAATGTCATAAGGGCGTTTTGCTAAAATAGATTTTATATGCACGCTCTGATATTGCCTACTATTGATTTGGTGTGTGGGGTTGCGTTTTAGATAATATTCCACTTGTCGCTTTGTTATACCAAACTCTTGATAATAATAATTTAGAAAATAAAACAACTTATCCCTCCCGACCGCTATACCTTTATCGAAATAAATCTCATCGAGTAGGGCTAATTGGTCATCTGTCAATTCCGCCATTTATATATAACAATAATTGTTATGTAATTAATCTTCGTATCGCTTAGGCTTTCTTGACTTCCGTTTTGATTTAGGTTTCTCTTCAACCTCTTCAACATCTTCGGCTTCAGGTCCATCGTTATCTTCAGGCTCAGCTAATTTCACATTTTTCTTTTCTTTAGTCTTACGATGTTTTTTTTTCTCAGTTTTCTTTTTCTTCTCTTCTTTGTCACTCTCGCTGTAGACATCATCATCTTTCTTCTTTTCATCTTTCTTTTTATCTTTTTTATCTTTCTTAACCTTGTCCGATCCACTGTTCCAGTTTGCTTTTTCTTCAGCCGTCATTGATTTCCAAATAGGGCTACACTTTGCTAATGCTTCACTATACATGCAGCTATGCTTCACTTGATAATCTTTTACAAATTTGGACCAATTAGTCATTTTAGTAACACCCGCGTCTTTACGCACTTTTTTACATTTGCACTCTGGTTCAACTTTTTTCTCAATCACTTCTTCAGCAACTTCTTCAACAACCTTTTTCGCCATATGTGTTCCTTGTAGTATATTTATTATAATATAATATTTTATATTATAAATTAATTTTCTTAAAAATTCAATTCATAAACCATTCCACCAAGATTTGCATCATTAATTAACTTTTTGATACTGTTCAGACTAAAGAATTTATGAAATTCGACATAATCCTCGCTTGAAACACTGCCGCCGATCAGCGGCTTTTTAATTCCACTTCCTACTACATTACCGTATAAACTCAACCAATTCGCTTTCATATCAGGACTTCCCATTCGGACGTCTTCAATTCTTGCAGTGTTACTTCCATCAGGGACAAATGAAACAACTTTCCAGTTCTCTCTATCATTCAGTTTTATATTTTTCCGCTTATGTAATGCTTCATTATTATCGTCAAATAATTTAATGCCATTTTTAGTAACATCTCGGACCTTGAATATTAATTTGCCGTTAAGGGTTGTTAAATATTCGTTTAATACGGTTGTCTTTTCTGGATCAAAGTCTTCAGAGGTTAATGACCTGTCAATATCATATCTTACAGTAGTGTAATCAGTTGGAGATATTACTTCAGCACTTGATGAAGGGACATCTTCGTATGAGCCTGTATGTTTGTATGGAGTATATGTATTATTATTTTCTTCGTCTTGAATATTATGTGTAATTTTAACTTGACCAGTGAGATAAAGATAAACTTTATTATAATCACCTTTTCTAACTTCTTTATTACCAGCAATGCTAAAGCACCTTGAAAATGTATCAGGTCCCATAATTGTATAAAAACTCTTTACATTATCACCAAGTTCAAAGCTACTCACGACAATCATTTTTTTATTTTTCAATGCAGACAACTGGATGCCCATATCGATAATAACGTTATAAACGCTCTGATCTTGAAATGTTAGATTTAGAAAATATGTATTAATCCCTCGTGTATAAAGATTACTTGATGGATTATTGATATGATCCAATGTCAATGGATTGATTACATTTCCCAAGTCGCTTATAAACTTTTCATTATTAGGGCAAAATTTATTAAAGAATGACTTTTCATATTGAAGCATCAAGTCATTAATAACAAAGCCCTGCTTCTTATTGAGATACAAGTATAATGCTACTTGAATGTAAAATGGACTATACACATATATATTTCCATCTTTAAGAATATTAAACAATGCCATTACATTTGACTTGTCATCATCTACTCCTCCGATTAATAAATTCACATCGTGATTTCTAACAAATTCTCCGTATTGTTTCATACCTAAAAGCTCATATAATTGATGACTGACAGGCGATCCGCTTGAAACAATATTATTATACTCGCTTATCAAGTCATCATATTTTGTTCTAGATTTACTAACAATGACAGGCTTTAGTGCTTGAGGTATAACTCTTGGCGGTTGATAAACTTGGTTATTATTTGCTTGAATAAATTGTTGTCCTAAATTTCCAGGTAGTTGAATATTACTCGTGTTATAAAATGGAGGTTGAACTAAAACAGGTTTCCTAACTACTCGACCCCATTCATTCATATAGTAATCATTCGATAAACTACTCGGTTTATCTTCAGTCCCTTTCACTATTCCATTCACTAACGATAAATCTCCAGTCTTCAAGTCAGATAAAAATGCGTCATATGGTATTTTCTCACTGTCGTATCGCTTCCATAATAAATTCACATTTGGATTCAACTTTAAACTACCTTTATCAACTCCAGTCTTTTTAGAAATCTTGTCTAAAAATTGGTCATATGTATCAGCCTTTACGACCTTCTTTCTTGGCTTTCGTTTTTTCTTTTCAGGTTTTTTAACAAGACTTAGGTCTTGGTCATTCTTTAGAGCCTCTTGCAATTTCTTTGCATAAGATGACATTTTATATATTATAAATTAATAATCTTTATTATTAATTTTTACAATCAGACCTTAATGCAATCTTCCGCTGCCTTGAAGTAAAAGCCTTTTTCTAAATTTACCACCCTCAACTTCAACGGCGGGTTGTTGTTGTTCGGGTCTTCCATAATTAGCAATAGCTCCAGAGATATTTCGGACTGGAGCACTAAATGCGCCAAGTCCAACATTATCTAAAACCGTAGGGGCTACTTTATTGATAAATTTAGCAACATGCTGTGCACCTTTCCAAATACCTTTGATAAAAGATCCAAAGCCTGCGCCTCTGTTATGAAATCTCATCGCCATATGATGCATTTTTACCGGATGATGAAAAGCACCGCCAGAGCTTCCAGTATTTTCGACAATGGGATTCACACTTGCTTCAGCCAGAGCCATTTCGCTAATACCATAATGAACATCACAGCGGTTATTTCCGATGAGAGCATAGCCTTGATGAACAGCGACCATTTGAATGGTGCAATCGTATGCTGTGTCAACTGCCGCTCTTGCTGTTGATTGATAGAACACATTTCCAAGAGTAAGACCAATTTGGATCACTGTTTGTTTTGCTTCACCAGGGATTAAATTCGGTAAATCTTGAGCCACATCAATAATCAACACTGAACCGAGTCTATTTGACCATTCGACCCAGGACATATCAAGCCCATTTTTACGACTCATTAAAAATAATTCTTGGGGTGTTTTTGAATTGAGCATACTAGGCTGTCCGTTAATGCTTACTGAACAGTTCGTTATCGTCATATACCCATCGAAATTGTTGACATCACTTTGAGATGTGATTAAGGATTGCGTTTTATTACAATAGATTACCAATTTTTCAGGAACACTTGAATAAGTCTGTGCTTGCATTACATAATTCTGAGTATTACCAGCTGACATATTATAAGGAACACTTAGAGCCCCGCTTGAGGGAACACCGATTGATTGTTGAGCCACTTCATATCTGATGCAAGGATTTGTATATACTGGAGGAATTTCAATAGAGGGCACAGTATATTCTAAAATCAACTCTGGCTGCTGATAGAAACTAATAGTTTGAACAGTATTAACACCTGCAAAAGAGCCATATCGTGAGAAACCTCTTGACAAATCTGCAACCCATCGTAAGTTTACCATAAGGTTTTTAACATTGAACAAATACTGATTTGGTCCCAAAATACCATCAAGAGAAAATTCTTCTGTCACAACATATTGACGAGTAGCACTTGATGGGGTTCCAGCGACAAGAGTTTGAACATATGGAAATAATTGACGAGGATCTTCAAGTGAGGAATATGAGCTTGTTTCACCTTGAAATGGTGAAGTAGAAACAAGAGCTTGAGCTAGAGCTGCAGTAGAACAATGGTCTAATTGAGTTGGTGTGATACTCCAAAATTTTCGTTCTTCTTCATCAGAATGCATTCTTGTAAAGGCACTTCGAATCAAAGAAGGTTGCGAATCGAAATTAGTCCCATTGACTCCAATAGAACAAGAATCCATCAATGCTTGGATAGGATTTGACCGAAGACAATAGTTTGTAGGAAAAGCTGCATTGGCATCAGTCGAAGTAGTGGTTGATTGAATATATAAACGAATTTTAGGGCGAGCGATACAAGTATTAGCTGGAATATTGAGATTCCAAATAGTGCTAGTTGTTGATAAATTGGCAGCAGGGTTAATAACTGTATTAACATTTTGTGCTCCTCGAGTTGTGATTACAGAGCCGACATCATTGTTCTGAATGGCTGCACTCACGGGGTCATATGACAAACTTACAACGGGTTCCATTTTTTATTTGTTTATAACTGTATGCGTTTATATAAAAAATTATATTTTTTTATATTTTTCAAAATAACATTGTCAATAATGAAACAAGGTCATCACTATTGATATGTTTATAACCAGTAATGACGTCTAGATAATCTTGTAAATTTAAATGACGAAATGATAATCTAACAGACACGTGCCTGCCACAAGTATTTATCGAATTAGCATCCCGTTGAACTCGACGTGTATTCTGAACTATACGACAACCTCTTGATTGAACTGCCTTTAATATCAGACTCGTGTAATACTTGTTTTTATTGAGATTGGAATAATCCAATTCTTTGTCAATAGGATACCCGAGACTATCGAACGATTCAATCGTATTATTCTCTGGATGGTAAATACAAGCGATATAATGACCCTCGTTTATATGGTTCTGTTCATAGAGTAACACAAAACAATTCTCCTTGCCAAATATTTCAAAAATATCATTATAACAATCAAGCTCATGGTATGGGACCACTTTTAAGTCTTCAAGCCCTGTAATATTCCTTATGTCCGTGTCAGTCAGTTCTTTTTTTTCAACATTCTTTAATACAACTTCCATTTTATATTATAACTATTTATAAATATTTATAACATCTTTATACTCTTCATACTAATCATATACATCGGTACACTCTTATGGAATCCAACCCACCTCGATTTAATCGCTTTAACCATTTTCAATTGCTCATCATCGAATGACAAGTAACCTTTTAGAAATTTACAAGTAGCATTAAAATTATACCGTGGGAATAAATAAAACGTATCGCATTCAAAAATGATTGTCCGGGTGTCCTTGTAATTAGTAGTCAAATGAGTTATTACAATACAATCGCATTTATTTTTACGTCCGTTTTTCAATATCGCTTCGACAAGATTTAAACAAAACTTTCTAAGTTTAACATGCTCGGATGAATCAAAATCGTCAAATATAACAATGCAATCGTTAAACTGAGTCCAGGATAGGTCCATAAACCCTTCTTCGCCAACGAGTAGTTTAACAAAGTCAATGCCTTGGTCTTCAATCTTTTTAAACACGGGGTCATCGTTAGGATTATCGGTTATCAATATTATTTGTTTCTTCTTCTTGCTTAATTTTTCAAGGTTTAATGCCAACATAACAGCCAAAGTGCTTTTACCCGCTCCTGATGGACCGCTGATATAAACTCCACTACGTTGCTTTTGGTCTCTGTCAACATATGGGATTGGTTCAATACTATCATCGCCCTTTAACATCATATTTTGTATTTCATCCTTTTCTTCTTCATCGAAATACACCAGAGTATTATTCAAGTCGGACTTGCTTTTTATTTTAGCAATCGGTACGCCTTTGATTAGAGATATACTCATATTTATTATAGATTTTAAAATATTACATTATATAAATATGCAAGCTCAAGATATAAGTATTATCATTATTAGTATGAGTGTGATCCTGACAGCTTTTGGCTTATTGTTCAAGAAAATAAACAAGTGTCAATGTTTAGGCGGTTCGTGCACTCAGGACATCGATCGCGCAGAAAAGGTTGCTGAATCGCCTCAAATGCAAGGCTTGTTTAATATCTTGTTATCAACCCTCACACCAAGGCGCCGCAATATTGCTGTAGACATTGTTAAAGATGTTAAAGAAGTTGTTGATGTTGAAAAGGCTGCATCAAGTAAAGAACCCGAGACTCAAGTGTCCGTATAAAAATTAAATGGTTTGTTTTTTTCCATTTTAAAAATATATTCATATATAAAAATGACTAAATCCTTTTTTACGAAAAAGTTTGATTATAAATCCGATTCATCTTCATCTGATTCATCGTCTGACGAGAGTAGCTCTTCTAGTTCTGAAGAAGAAGTAAAATCTAGTAAAAAGCAAGTTGTTAAAAAACAAGTAAAGATTGCTGAACCACCACCTCAAGTAAAAACTATACCCACTCCTAAAAAAGAATTGAAAAAAGTAATACCGCCACCTGATGAAAGCTCAAGTGAATCCGAATGTGAAGAAGAAGAAGCACAACCAGTTAAACAAGAGACAACAAAAAAAAGGACCATCCCACTAAAATATCAATGTGAAAAGTGTAATGAGAAATTTAGCATTAAACGCAAGTATATCGCTCATCTCAAGACCCATGGAGACTTTAAAATACCCACTGGAATTGATATTGAATTTGTAGAAAAACAACTCATCAAGCTACAAAACAATCTTGATAAAGAATGGTCATTTCTACTGTCTCAAGTTGATTCATTCAAGACTAAAAACGATTGTAAAGTTGCATTCCAAAATGTAGAAAAACTTTTAAAGCTTCATAGACATATCATTTCTAATGATGAATATGAACACTTGACTTCAATGGTTAATTCTACAAAGTATGAAATCCTCCATAATTTAAAATCGTAAAAATATATAAACTTATTGTTTATATAAAATGCAGTCGATAAACATTTCATTGTATAACAATACCCTGTTGCCTAAAGAAATTAAAACTGATATAGTCAATAATCAGAATATTTTAGATAATCCTGATGAATATGAAGTGTCAGTTATGAAGCTCAATATTCCCAGTAGTAATTTACAAACGTTTAAAATATCCAACAAGGCAGATTATAGTGTAAGAATGACTACTTATGCAGATAGCACACGATTCTCAAATTCACCTATAAATGTAAAATATTCATTACCGAATGATACTGACGATTTATTAGCCAATACCTCTTATGGGAAAATATATTATCATTCAGAACAGTCTTTAATAGATGCCTTGAATAGAACTATTTATAGATGCTACAAGGATACAGTTCAACAATTGAATAATACATCTCAAATACTTTCATTTAAGACGGCAAGTTTAGCATCCACTGGAGTAAATTATGATTCATTCTCAGTCGCAACAACAGCCACTAGATTGTCATATATTGAATTTACACTCGGAGCAGTTCAAAGTATAACTCAACCATTTAACATTTCTTTAACTTCGCCAAGTGGACAGACTGCTATCGTTTATCATTTTATTCCAAGCGAGTTTAACTTGTCTCAAATCACTACGAGTAATTATATAACCTTTACTGATGCGAGTTATAAAGAATTAGATCCGAGTGAGACTTTATATCAAACGAATACTATACGAATACCTGCCGAATCGTTTTTAAACTTGATTAATTCAACAACCATTGTAAATGGAAATTGGAAAGTGGGCATTAACTGTGATGCAACAAATTGGAACATTCAATTCTCATATAATCTTAAAATTGTGACAGACCCTTATGCGATAATGACTGGAAGGACTTATCCGAATATACCAGCAAATTTTAGTCTTAACAGTTCAAACATGCTCACGTTTAATTACGCAGAAGGATACAGATATAATAATATCAAATTTGGATTTTCGTCAAAGTTAAAAAATATCTTTAATATGGGAAATATAAATTACACTTATATGACAACAACATCAGATCACGAGTTCAAATATCCGAGTTTTAACTATTCGTCATCTCAAAATAATGTCTTTACTCTTACACAGCAAATATCAAGCAAATATCTGATGAAGAACTTGGACCGCATAATTTTACAATCATCACTGCCAATTGAACCTGAATTATACAACAGTGGTCAATATCAAGGTGACGTCATGGCTGATTTTTTAATAGATAATTCAACAGACCTTGACATTTTAGATTTTAGTCCAGACTATAGTATAATTCCAGCGAGAAGATTTAAGTTGTTGTCTAAACAACCCCTTCGCAGTTTTAGTTTATCAGCTAGCGCGATATATAAAGATAATCAGACAAGTCCCGTGTTATTGTATATGAGTGCTGGAGAATCATTTTATTGTCGCTTGTCCTTTTTCAAAACAAATTAAAATAGTATTATAATATAAATGCCGTTCGACAAGATTATTCAAAATATAACAAGCCCCCGTGATACTGTTAGTAATCAAGGTAAAACGATTAACAATATTATAAAGACGTCTGAGAAATATATCCAACCGGAACAATCTTATTTATGTCTTAATAGATTATCACGCTCTGACATTGGTAAAATTGTAGTTAACACTGGAGAGTTCCTCAATGAGAGTTTCAATATAACCCCTGAAGTCAATAATGTAAGCCCGATAGTTAAATTATGTGACACGGAGAATGATGTTAATATACTTGGTGTTATAAAATCAATAGTAGATGATAGAGTTGTATTAAGCGATGATAAACTAACATGCGTATGGGTAATATCGGATAACATTATAGAAATGGGTGATTTTGTAACAAGTTCTAATATTTTAGGACTTGGTATGATACAAGAGAAAAAAATGATACAACGCAGCACTCTTGGTATATCATTGGGGTATTATGACCCTGAAGAGATTAACCTGATTGATGTAAAAGACTATATTGATTATGATGATAATGATATGGGATTTATGTCCAGTCTAACGCCCGATGACCCTGTGAAACAAAAACGATTTGATACTAAAGAACTCGATGATGGGACCAAATGCGTTTTATTACCGATCCGACTCCTATAAAATAATATTGGATTAAATTCAATATTAAAAGAACAAAAGGCAAGCCATTTTAATATTTACAAGATTGTTAAAAGGATGACCATTTAACATTAATAAAGCGGTAAAACCATTTTAACCATTTAAGAATGACCCTCTCGTAATGAAATGTTTGATTTTAGTCATCATATTTGACCCCTATTTCGTATAGACAAGACCGTTAAGAGTGATTAAAAGGGTAATCGGTAAGCACTTTTAAGCATTGAATTTTTAGATTTCTATAGTCTTCTCTTATTAGGTTAAAAAGGTATTTTAACTATACCAGAAATTTTAAAATTTTTAGTCTATTGTCTAGGCTAAAAGGGTTAAATGGTATAATTATCCTAGGAAGTGGAAAAATCTAAAAATGCACTATGATAATAAGACCCCTCTTTTACTGTTAAAATGTTCGTTTTAAGGGGTATGATTATTCTAAGTTCTAATTGTTCTAAAATTATAAAACTATTCTAAGATATTTTTGAAATTCCACAAGGGTTTTATAAAAATAGGATATTTAGAACAAAGGACAATTTTAGAAGACTAGAATTTAAAATAAATTGTATAATAAAAATGGATGTGTTAATCAAGGTATTCAAGCAACATAATCAAGACCTGACTGATAGTTCTGCAAAGGCGTATGCTAAGAATTTGGTTAGATTATACACACTTTATACTAAACAAGACGCTAAAGATATGAATGAAAGGTCGTTAAAGTTTTTGATTAAAGACTATAAGAATGTCATTGTATTTCTAAAGGACACGTATCCGAACATTACAACTCGGCGGAATTATCTGAATAGTATTCTGATTTTTATAAAGATACAAAAGGCTAAAGAAAAGGTAATCAAGTCTTATGAGGTTATAAGAGATGATATGAATGACGAGTATGACAAAATCGCAAATACAAAATCAGAAAGGGTCAGTAAGAACTGGATAACATTAAAAGAGTATGATGACCTGATTGAAAAAATGTATGGCTTGTTTAAAGATAATGATGGCTTCAAGGATGTCGTAAAAGACAGTATTCAATTTTGGGAAATTCAAGACTTGGTAATACTCTTGTTTTATCGTTCTTATCCGTTAAGGAATGACTTGGCGCATGTTCTTGTTAAAACAGCGTTAGAGTATAAAAAGGAAAATGACAAGGAAAATAACTATCTAGTAATACGTCGAGATAGTTTTGACTTGGTATTAAACAAGTATAAAACAGCAAAAACTTATGGACAAAATATTATAAGCATATCGTTAAAAGACAATCCACGCTTATATAAAGTTATACGCCGATGGTTGGAAGAAAACACATCAGGTTATTTTATTCTTGATCGCAAGTTCGAGCCTATAACTGGGAACTCATTGTGTAGATTAGTCAGCAGTATATTTGAGAAATACATTCATAAAAAGACAACCACTGGCATTATACGCGATGTTGTGTTAACAGAAATGTTTGGGGACAAAAATGCAGAGCAAGAAAAGATGGCTAAATTGATGATGAACTCGGTCAAGGTGCAGGATCAAGTGTATATAAAGAAAAAGTAAATAATTCATCCTTATGAATTATTTGAATTTAAAAAAATAATTTGTTAAAATAAAAATCTTTTACATTTATAAATATAGCAATGGAAACATTCAAGACCATAACAGACATTGAAAAGTTTGCATCTTATGACAAGGAGAGAATTGGAAATTTTACTTGGTTGTGCGGGATGGGTTCAAAGGTATCATATTCTACAAAGTTCTGTGTGGGACAAGTTGAAGAATTATTCAAGTTATATTGCGATGAAATGTATAACGTAAAGGGCTATTACTCAAGCCTTTGCGAATATCCTAAAAGTTTAAGAAATGATGTTATTGCTAAATCTATGCTGTGGGTTGATGTTGATTTATCAATGCCAAAGGACCAGTTTGATATTGATGAAGAGAAACATATATACACTACAAAATTGTTAAAGACTTTTATTACTGCATGCCACAATGCCATTAGAAAGCATATTAAAATTACAGATGATGAAATGCTTGATTGTGTTTTACTAGAAAAAGAACCATATGTATCCGGAGATAGATGGAAGAATGGTTTTCATCTACATTTTATAAAGTTATTTTTAATTAAATCTAATTTGGAAAAAGTAATCAAGGAAATTAGAATTGAATGTATTAATACGAATGTGTTCGATACCTTTAAAGATTTAACTGTGAGCAATATCGTAGATGCCACGCATTCAAAAGTGTGCTTGTTATATGGAAGCTCTAAAGAACGCGGTAAATATCCATATGTTGCAACAAGATGCTACAATCATAAACTAGATAAACTAACATTGAGTGAAGGGTTGAAAGATTACAAGATTTATAATTTACAGACAAGTGTGCCGATTATTTACGAGAAAGAAATAGAGTATTACCTACCGAGAATCTTATCCGTCAATGTTGGATATAGAGAATATACTTGTGAATTGATTGATGACAGTATTGTTAAAAAGGAGGACATTTTTATACCTAGCCACAAGTCCCACGATGGCGAATATTTGGATGATGTGCCTGAAGATGTTATAAAAATGTTGGATGATTATGATATTACTGATAATTTCGATATTGATATCAAGAATAACTTTATTACATTGAAAAGAACAAGACCGAGCCACTGTCAAATTTGTAATAGAGAACATCAAAATTCTGACCAGTATGTAACGATTGACAAGTATGGAAATGTTTTTCTTAAATGTTGGAGAGCTAGAGATGAAGGTGTTCTAAATAAATTTTGTATTGGAAAAAGAGAGGTTAAGGCTGATGATAATACTCAAGTGAAAGATAAAAGTGATAGAAAAGTGAGCAAGCAATATTATGAACAAATAGAAATAGCTGATGATTATGTTCGACCTATAGACTTTCGATATAATAAGTTTCTAGTCATTTGGGCTTATCTAGGAAAAGGAAAAACAACTGCCATTATTAATTTCTTAAAGACATTGGACGATGATACACGAATTTTATTTCTAAGTTCAAGGCGAACATTTGCGGAAACATTTACAACAGAAATTAACAAGAATATGGAGAATAGATTTGTTTGTTATTTGGATAAGAAGAAGAATATAGGGGATGAGAATGCTTTAATTCTACAGGCGGAAAGCTTGCATAAGATTGATAATAGGGTATATGATTATGTTATTATTGATGAATGTGAAAGCGTATTAAACCAGATGACAAGCATAGGGACACATAAAGAACACTTATTACGAAACTTTGATATTTTAGAAAGGTTAATAAGAAATGCAAGACACACGGTATTTATGGATGCATTCATTGGAAATAGAACACGGGATTTTATCAATAGTTTTAAGACGGAATACTTGATTGAGAAATATACAAGTCTGCCAGTGAAAAGAACGTTTGATGTTATTGATAAATTTTCGAATTGGGTTGAAGAGATTGTTAAAGACATTAAGGAAGGTAAAAAGCTATACATATTTTGCACTTCTAAGAATAAGATTTTAACCTTGTTAAAACCGCGTTTGGATATGATTACCGATAAAGAGTTTTTATATTATCACACTGACAGCAAGTTTAAACTTGATAACATTAAAGAAGATTGGACTAATATAAGCGGCGGTGTTATAACTAATTCAGTAATCACGAATGGTTGCAATTTTGATGTTAAAAATGTCTTTGATAGAATTTATATTTTTGCTAATGCGTCAAGTAGAAACAATGTTAGAGATATCATTCAAAGCCATATGAGAGTGAGACACATAAATGATAATCATCTACGGTTATGCGTTGATACAAAACGTAATGGAATAAGCTACCTGCCCGTAATAAAGTCTCACATTGACAGGAATTTTAGAATTAGTGAGCTTTATCATAAATATACATTAGAGTTATATGATAAGCTACCAAATTACGAAAGGCTACCTGTAAGATTTAGAGAGCTTTTAATCAATAACACAATGGAACACAATAAGAGCGTCATGCAGCTAAGTGAAATGATGTTAATATATCTAGAAAAATGCGGATATACACAGATACAACTCGTAAAAGATGATATGATTGATGAAAATGAAGAAGAACCAATAATGATTGATGAAGATGTTGAAATGACAACAGATTACAACAGTATCGAAGACATTGATTATACCACAATGGAAAGACTAAAGTATCAAGCGTATAAATCAAGAGAAGAAAAAGAACAATTGAGCAAGTTTTATTTTAAACTGGCTATAGATTTTAACAAGTTGGAAAAACGTGAAATGGTTGAAGAGTATAACTTTACGTTGAAGCGAAATGTAATGGTTGAAAAAGTAACGGTTGATGTAGAGACAAGAGACAAGCTATGGAGTATTTATCATAACTATAATCAATCGAAATTTAACAATCTACGATATGAAAAGGGTTTAGACAATGGTGATTATACATTGGGTGATTTAATAACCCGCTTTGAATGCTACAATATTATGAATAAAATGTCTAAATTTGTAATGAAACAAAAGCTAAAAGAAGAGCTTGGAATTGACTTTAAGCATCAGTTTAACTTTATACCAAGAAAGGATTTAATACAACTCGGCGAATTGTTTGAAAAAAACAAGTATAAGATAAAATCAGTTTTTGAAGTTGCAGGAGAAAAAGGTAAAGAAAAAGATACAGTTGAGCCATTGAATACCATAAAAGGAACATTGGGAATATTGAATAGAATATTTGCTAAAACTGGATTTATGTCTATAAGAATGTCAGAGAGAAGACAAGAAAAGCGAAATGGTAAAAGAGTGGATGTCAGCGATTTTATTGTTGATAATTATAACTCTTCAGGGCTAGATATTTATTACTACATCAAGCCTTACAGTGCTAACAAGATTATAAGACAGACGTGCGAACTCATTATGGAACGCGATGAAAACGTTTAAAGTTTTTGATGACCTTTTTGGGATGTCTCTCTGTGCACACAAGTCGAAAATTAATGATTCATCATTTTTGGGTTTGTGTGCACATCAAGAGACCAGGAAATTGGGTTCAATTTTTGATGACCTTTTTGGGATGTCTCTCTGTGCACACAAGTCGAAAATTAATGATTCATCATTTTTGGGTTTGTGTGCACATCAAGAGACCAGGAAATCGGGTTCAAGATTAAAATATAAAACTCGCGTTTTTAAAATCGTCTTTACAAGTTCAACTTGTAAAGAAAAATGATATTTGCTTAAAACTTTGACAAGTTTAGTTTTAGGTTATCGTCGTAGAGTTTAATCTCTCTTTCATATAATCGGTGATATAGTTTATTTTGTTGGTATTCAATCTCGTTCTTTGGGTTGCTATTACTCTTGGGTTTAATCTTAACAATTGAACCATCAGAGAGTGCTATCTCTTCTTCAATTTGAGGCACTTGAATAACGCGTCTAGGTCTTTCAGCACTTGTTTTATTGCCCTTTAAGTGTCTCAGATATCGTTGATACTGTCGTTGGTATAACTTGCTTTCAGCTTCTTCTTTTTCAGTCTTGTTTTTAGTCGTGTGATACTTTGGCATAATCATTATTTCTTCACCAGTTGATAAGATGCATTTGAAACAACCATTCTCATCGGCGGTTTTTGATATGCTTGGAAACTTGGTAGGCTTGAATGACATTTTACTTTGTTATTTTACTTTTAAAATATTAAAATTAAATTTTTTTATTTTCATTTTATAAATGGATAACATCATTGAAGCCAAGACTATCACGTTAAGAAGGGCACTGTTATCAAAGTATCTAAAGGATAACATTGTAGGTATTTTATCATCAGATGATCGAGACAAGTTTAAAACCATATTCGATAAGTATTATCAATGTGATTACAAGGTTGATGTCGATAGAATTGAAAGTGTTCATATTCACGTTGACACATATGCAAACAGATACTTTTCTATAAAGTTGGATAACAATGAGTTTATGCCGTGTTCTATTACAAGGCTAAGCGGTTCTAATTCAAAGCCATCAGTTAAACAAGAACGATTGAAAGCAATGCGTAATGATATAAATGCACAAATGCTAGACTTTAGAGCATGTAATAAGAAAAACGTTAATGAGATATGCCCCATTGCTAAAATACCCATTGGACAAGACGCAGAAGTGGATCATCTCATTACATTTAAAAAGTTGGCAGAAGACTGGATGACCCTAAACCCTAATGCAACATATCAATATAATAACAGACAGTTATCGTTTTCTCTCGATGAACCATATAAAACAAGTTGGCAAGATTATCATAAGGCTAATGCAAAACTACGATGGTTGTCTAAAGTTGGTAATAGAACCGCGCACCTAACTTGAAATAAAATTTAAAGTATTTTTATACTTTAAACTAAATATGGAACATTCTTACATTCTTCAAGTGAGTCTCTTTACTAACAAGAGGGTGTATGGTGGTGTCTTTACTGAGTTTAACGAAAAGATGAAAAAACTAAAAAAAAATGTTGAAATAGAAAAAGTAAAAAAATGTGAAAATGAAATGAAAAGTGAAAAATTTTTCGAGTCCATAATCGATGTGGATGCTTATTATACTCACATTGATAAAGTGACACGTGAAAACCAACGCTTACATGCGGAGACGTGAAAACAATGCAAATTTGTCTAAAATGATGTAAACATTAATGAAAAAGTGAAAATGTTAATATGATGTTAAAATAGACCCAAAAGTAGAAAATAGAATTTTTAGAATTTTCTTATTCCAAATTTTTGAAATTTAGAGTGTTCGTGAAGCTATGGTGACCGTTACCACTGATAATGACCGGTTGTAACGTGAATGCGGTCCGAATCGTAAAAACATCTCAAACTTGTCGAAAACGATGCAAGGAGTGATGAAAAAGTGAAAATGTTAATAGATTCTTAATTTAGACCCCAAAGTAGAAAATAGAATTTTTAGAAGTTTTTCCTATGTTTTTTACGTTTTTTGGTTTTTTCGTTTTTTTTGAATATTCTGTAAGGTATTGATCGCAGAGCACCTATGGCGTTCTACTATGTTGGCTCCAAGAAAGTCATCGCTGACGACATCATTTCTAAGTTCCCACGCAAGGTCAACAACTTCTACGAGTACTTTGTAGGCAGCGGTGCATTCCTCATCGCTTTGTTGAAGAAGATCAATGATGGCAAAATTGCAGTTTATGGAAGAATACTTGCATTCGACATCAATCCAGTCATCATAAGTGTCCACAGACTTCTGAAGACAGATTCAACTCGCATTATTGCTGGGCTCAATCTTATCTTGGACAAGATGAAATCAACTCCAGACAAAGCAGCCCTTGTCAAGAAACTTCAAGATGGATTTGACACATCTTCACCGATCACAAAGGCGTGTCTATTCATTTTCTTTCAACACAACGTTTTCCCAGGAGGGATGTCAGTTCTTCAAAGTGATGGTACAAGTTTAAGAAAGGATCTGACAATGATGACTTCTTCAATGGATACTCGGAGACATCTATCACTATACAAATTGTCGATGATATCAGCACTTTATCAAAAGTATGATGTAACTTTCGAATGCAACTCGTTCCCAATATCGACGCTTCATCATATATACAAGACTGACGACGTTGTATATCTTGATCCTCCATACGTTGGTTCTGAAAATGGAAGATTTTATGGACAGGACGACCCATGCTTCAATCAGATTGTGCAGTTTATGAAAAAAGATGTTCGTGTGTTCATGTCTAACAATGGCTGCGATGAAGTCTTAAAATGTTGCTTGGAAAATGGATTTCATTGCAGAGAAATTAAAAAAAAATTGAAGTACCAAAACAAACCCAGAACCGAAGTGATTGTCTGCAATAAACATATCATTTAGACCTCGCACCCATGAGTTCAATGCTCCAGCTCGCTCATCATATCTGAAAGCTCATCCATTGTTGCTGTGCTGTTTGCCCTTGGAGTCGCTTGTTGTGATTCAATGAATGAATCAAAGTTGATGTCAGAAATATTCAGAGATCTGTCAGGTTCAACTGCTTCCACGTTGATAGCACGACGAACTTTGAATGTAATTTTTCGCGATGGGTTATCGAGCAGTAAAAAAAATGCATTGTCGAGACTTGCTTTCTCCAGAATAGCAACTGCATATCGCTCCAGTTCCCAATGAGGGCATTGAGCAATAAATAAAACTGGAAACCTGTAGAAATAGCAGTCAAAAAAAAATAATCGTTGATGAGTAGGAAGCTACACACCGATCCATTATGCGGGAGACTTTAGCACATTTTTGGAGGCTGCGGAATTCTGACTGAGTCAATGCAAGTTGATTGATAAAGAAATCAACAACTTCATCATTGGCTTCAAGTGTTTTGCGCACTTGCTCGAACAAGATACCTTGAAGATATCTAAAATAAAGAACAAGCATCTCTGCACTCTTAACTTGAACGGATAGCATGTTGTAGGCGCTCCTGAATTGGTCGAGGGTCGTCATCGAGTTAATTTCGGTTTTAGAAATGTCGCTATTGATGTCAACATTCAAATCCGAGGTTGAGTTGTTGATGACAGCACGGAGGTTGAAGTCCAGTTTCGAGAGGAACTCATTTTTCATTTGGACCTCAGTTTTCAAACCAAGTGAAACTCTTTTGGTCCTGGGGCTCTTGACAACCGAATTTTCAACTTCAATCTGCCTTTCGAGATGAGACTCGAGAAAGCTGGAAATCGATTTTGCATTCCCACTCAAACAAGCAATTTGAAACTCTGAAGATGATGCAAGACTCTTGAGCCATTCCTTGATCTTCGTCTCGGACTTGTTCATCTCTAGAATGTACGCGCGATTAATCGCGCGTACATTCTTAGAATCACGTGTATCACATGATGATTAACTTTCAGTTTTGTTGTTATAATCGAACATTCAATCAATTAAGTAGCCCTAACCACTTAATTATAACATTACTTTACTCTATTCATACACTATCACACCATCCACCAATTGCCCCTTTTTATCAGGCTTACCAATATATTTATTGCCCTTTGACCTATTTTCACTTTTTAACAATGGTTGGGTATTTGTAAATTTTAGCCTCTCAAATACTTCGTCTAAACTAGGCGTCCCATACTTGATTGGAATGATATGATCTATCTCCCAAACACTGCCATAATTATCCCAACTCATCTCCCCTTCAAATAATCCTTCTATATGATTGCGATAAGTTTCTATATCACATTCAATATAGTCAATAATATCTAAAGTAGAATTTTTAGATTTCATATTCTCACTCACGACACACCGCGCTTTATATGCTAAATGCCCAATAGGGTCGCATATGTTGCACATATTTCTTCTTTGTTTATGCTCGCAAATTTCACTTCCACCACATTTTACGCATATACTTCTTCGTTTGTTATGCTCACATATTCCGCAACCATGGCATTCGACACACCTAGATTTTTTCCGGTCATGCTCACAAAACGATTGAGGGCTACAGATTTTGCAGTCTCTCATTCGTTTCTTATGCTCACATACACCTTTACCTCCACAATCAACGCACCTATCTTTTCGGTTTCCATGCTCACACACATTACGCTTTGCCTTCTCTCTGTCCCTCAATCTGCATTTCTCACAAGTTTTGTAAGGTTCATTTTTCCTGTTCAAACCAAAATATTCAATGCTGCAAGTAGAATGACAATTACTGCACTTGATAAGGTCCATGCCCCCTTTTGTTGTTATACGGGTATTTTTAAATATCAATTAATTATCCTACGATTTTTATACAAGCCTACCCCCTAACCTACGCGTCACTCACACACATCAAGGTGTGTCGTGGACCACCCCATTTC